>Ga0256846_1000447_pt1 | contig 16871 bp, 15 predicted proteins | sample TevniametaG_FD_189098 | JGI IMG/M metagenome (GOLD analysis project Ga0256846, IMG submission 189098) | Tube worm associated microbial communities from hydrothermal vent at the East Pacific Rise, Pacific Ocean - Tevnia | ecosystem: Host-associated > Annelida > Integument > Unclassified ...
ACGCATCTGTTGTTTAGGAGTGGAGATTATCAATTTAACCGACAGTGCGGATATATGCAAACATACAATGTATGGATAGGATAATTATCATTTGTATGGAAATGTTTTTTACGAGCATTTCCATACAAATCCTTAACACGGTATAGGTTTTTCAAATGATTTCAATCAAAAATATACCTGATAGTGAAGGCTCCTCCGTCTGCAAAAAATCTAGAATTGCCAAAAACATCAAATGCAGGTTTCCAATCTAATCCGAGTGTTATGGGAATATCAGGAATTTTATATTCCAAGCCTATAATGCCGTCTATTCCTATAACCGTATGATTTCCTTCATCTGCCCAATAAGCATAATCTCCATCATAAAAACCAATATGTCCTCCAAAACCGTAGAACCAACTTAATCCGTCAGCATTATTGATTTCTTTTTGAATCTCATAAAGTCCTACAACTTCAAAACCGTGCCATCTGGTATCTAGAATTCCTTCAATAGCCACATTGCTTTTGATAAATCTTTTATAGGTAAGTCCACTATAAAACCCTCCCCTAAGTCCTATTCCATTTGTGTATTCTTGGGCATTCATGTTTACAAATAGAAATAATAAAATACTGAATAAAATAAATTTTGTTTTCATCGTTGTTATTGTTTTTAAATTACAAAAATAAGTTTTTCATATGATACAACTATTATAACTCATAAAAATGTTTGATATTTGCAGTCTGAACATATTTTTTTAGTCATGGCACAAAGATTAGGCATTCCAAAAGGCACGAGAGATTTTGATTCCGAACAAATCTCTAAGAGAAATCACATCATCAACATCGTTAAAAATCAGTTTGAACAATTTGGTTTTCAACCCATTGAAACCCCTTCGTTTGAAAACTTATCGACTTTAATGGGTAAATATGGAACAGAAGGAGATCGACTAATTTTCAAAATATTAAATTCCGGAGATTTTCTTAAAAAAGTAGATGATGTCCTATTGCAATCGAGGAATCTTGCTGCAATGACAAGCAAAATATCAGAAAAAGCCCTGCGCTATGACTTGACAGTTCCCTTTGCGCGCTATGTTGTCCAGCACCAAAATGAATTGATATTTCCTTTTAAACGTTTTCAGATTCAGCCGGTTTGGCGCGCAGACCGCCCACAAAAGGGTCGTTTCAGAGAATTTTATCAATGCGATGCCGATGCAGTTGGGAGTAATTCCTTATGGCAAGACGTGGAACTTGTCCAACTGTATGATGCTGTTTTTAGCGACTTAAAAGTGCCTGTTGTCATTAAAATAAATAACCGTAAAGTTCTGTCCGGGTTAGCAGATTTACTGGAAGAAAAAGATAAGTTTCCCGAGTTTATCATTGCTTTGGACAAACTGGACAAAATTGGCAAAGATGGTGTTATCAGCGAAATGAAACTCAAAGGAATCTCTGACGCATCTATTCGGAATATCGAAGTTATTTTTGACACATCTGATTCTAATGACGAAAAAATTTCCTTACTCGAAAAAATTCTTATTCAATCCGAGATTGGAAAAAAAGGACTGGATGAGCTCAGGTTTGTTCTTAATCAACTCAAAGAAATCGGATTAAGAAATGCTGAACTTGAATTAGATATTACACTGGCTCGAGGTTTGAACTATTATACGGGGTCTATTTTTGAGGTTGTGGCAAAAAATGTTCAAATGGGTTCCATTGGTGGCGGTGGGAGATATGACAACTTGACTGAAATTTTCGGGCTAAAGAACATGAGTGGTGTAGGAATTTCATTTGGTTTAGACCGGATATATCTCGTGATGGAAGAACTTGATCTTTTCAACAAAGTTGATGTGCCAAAGCCTAAAATTCTTTTTATCAACTTTGGAGAAAAAGAAGCGCTCCATAGTCTAAAAGTTATCCGTAACTTAAGATCTGCCGGAGTGAAAGCAGAACTATATCCTGATGCCGGCAAACTCAAAAAACAAATGAGCTATGCCAACAAAAGAAAGATTCCCTTTGTTGCCATGGCGGGTAGTCAAGAAATGGAACAAAACGTTTTTACACTAAAAAATATGAAAACCGGTGAGCAAGAGACTGTTAAAACAAATGAACTTGTAGCTTTTTTGAACATAAATTAATCCAAAAGGAGACGGAAGTTCTAAAATTCAGCATTAAAAAAGATAAAAAAGTATCTGTCAGACTAAGAAAACAGCTTATCTGAAATTTCTATATTCAAAACGTATCAAAAAGTCTATTCTACTGTCTTGTAGGCATTAATTATTTTTTTAACCAGTCTGTGCCTGACTACATCATGTTCAGTCAAGTGAATAATATCAATCCCCTTGAGATTATTCAAAATCTCCATAGCTTCTTTGAGACCTGATGCATATTTTTTGGGTAAATCTATTTGTCCGGGATCTCCGGTAATAATAAATTTAGCATTTTTTCCCATTCTGGTCAGAAACATTTTCATCTGATTATGTGTTGTATTTTGTGCTTCATCCAGAATAACAAAAGCATTATCTAAAGTTCTTCCACGCATAAAGGCCAAAGGTGCAATTTGTATCACGCCCCGTTCTATATAGGTTTCCAACTTTTCATGAGGAATCATCAGATGAAGTGCGTCATAGAGTGGTTGCAAATAAGGATCTAACTTTTCTTTTAGATCACCCGGGAGAAATCCTAAATTTTCTCCTGCTTCAACAGCGGGGCGGGTAAGAACTATTTTCTTTACTTCTTTATTCTTCAATGCTCTGACCGCTAACGCCACACTTACAAAAGTTTTTCCGGTTCCGGCAGGTCCCACCAAAAAAACCATATCGTTTTTTTTCTGAGAAACGACTATCTTTTTCTGATTGGGCGTTTGGGCTTTAATGACTGCACCTCCCACTCCGTGCACAATGGTCTCTCCATTGCTGACAAAATTTTTATATTCGTTTGAATCACTTAAAATAATATGTTCTAAAGATTCTTCGTCAAGACTATTGAATTGTTCTATATGCTCAACAATCAAATCTATTTTTCGTTCCAACTCATCTAAAATCTCCATTTCTCCAAAAACTCTAAGCTTATTTCCACGAAAAATAATCTTGACTTTGGGATAATGATTCTTAATAAATTTTAAATGTTGATTCTTGGCTCCCACAAAGACAGCCGGATCAATTCCTTGAATTTCTATAAGTCGCTCGTTCAATAAAGTATTTTTTAAGGTTAATACAATAAATTAATTTATCTTTGTTTTCAAAATTACATATTTTCATTTAAAATAATATCAAAAAAATGTCTCTAATTACATTAAGTACTGATTTTGGAACTAAAGATCCTGATTTAGGAAGGTTGAAAGGAGATATTTTGAATCTTATTCCCAATGCCGAACTTGTTGATGTTTCTCATAACATCACACCTTACAACACAGAAGAAGCTGTTTATATTATCCAGCATTCTCTTCCACATTTTCCAAAGGGAAGTATTCATTTGATAGGATTTAACAGCGAAACACATCTGAACAACCAGCCCATACTGATTCAAGCGAACGGACAGTATTTTATGGGAAATGACAATGGCATCTTGCTTAAAGCTTTAAATGATTTTGAGACAATGAATTTCAAGTTAAACGACACGGATTTCAAACGTTTTATGCAACCACATATTCGTGCAGCACAAAAAATTATAAATAAAACACCCATTCATAATTTTGCCACACCAACTAATGATTTGCATCAGCTTAATTTGGTTCAGCCAAAGCTTGTATATGCCGGAAACGCGGTGAACAAAATTGTAACAAGAGTAATTTATACCGACAACTACGGAAACGCTGTTTTCAACATCAAGAAAAAAGAGTTTGAAACTTGGAGACAACAAAGAAACTTCGTGATAAAAACAGGAATCGTTGAAATTGATGCTATGCTGCAAAACTATAATGATTATATAAAATCAAGAGATGATATTTCCAAATATGCAGGAAAGGCAATGGCACGCTTTAATGACAATGAGCACTTGGAAGTTTTTATCTATCACAGCAACAGGCAAACCGGCGGTGCCAACACATTATTGGGTTTGAGAAACAATATGGAAATCATTATACAATTCGATTAATCTAGGTTTATGAAAACAGTATTTCAAAAAGAAATCGTACAGTTTTTTACCTCTCCTATCGGATATATTGCAATAGGACTATTTTTTCTGTTGAACTCTTTGTTCTTATGGGTTATTGAGGGAAAGTATAATATCCCGAACGGAGGCTTTGCAGACCTGAACTCTTTTTTCAGCCTATCACCATGGATTCTGATTTTTATGATGGCTGCCATCAGTATGAAGTCTTTTTCTGAAGAATTCAGATCGGGAACCATTGAAACGCTGCTCACCAAACCTCTCAAAGTCACCGATATTGTTTTAGGAAAATTTTTATCGGTTTGGTTCATCGGAAAACTCAGTCTGTTTCCGACACTGGTCTATGTCTATTCCGTGAGCGCACTCAGCCTAGAAGGACAAACACCTGACTTTGGAATTATTCTCAGTTCCTATATAGGACTTATTCTGCTGATTGGTGTTTTTTCTGCCATTGGCGTTTTTGCATCAATTTTATCTAAAAACCAGATTGGCGCATTTCTTATCGGATTATTTTTAATGTTCTTATTCTTGTATGGATTTGAGGGTATTGGAAATTTTAATTTATTTGGAAGTCTGGATTTATTTGTTCAACAAATAGGACTGGAATCACACTACAAAAATTTTGTCAAAGGACTTATTCTCCTATCGGATACAGTCTATTTTTTCAGCTTAATGATTTTGTTTATTGTGGCAACAAATGAAGTTTTAAAACATAAATTGTCCTAGGTCATGAAAAAGTATCAAAATATCATTTTTGCTTTCGCTTTGATTCTATTGCTCAACTTCTTGAGCGGTTTTTTTAACCTGAAACTAGACCTGACCGAAGATCACAGATTCAGCATTTCCAAAACATCGAAAGAGGTGATTGCCGCCATAGACAAACCCGTGCAAGTAATGGTTTTTTTGGAAGGCAATTTCCCTTCCTATTTCAAAAAGCTGAGAAACGAAACAGAAAACCTATTGCAACAATTCAACAACATCAATTCAAATATAGATTATGTTTTTATCGACCCGCTTGAAAAAGAAGACTCTTATCTCGACGAACTTAAGCAAAAGGGATTGACACCCGCACAAATCAGTATCCAAAAAGGAGGAAAACTGGAGCAGGTTTTGATTTATCCTTGGGCTGTTTTGAAACAAAGCAAACAAGAAATAAAGATTCCGCTACTCACAAAAAGCCGGAGCAACAACATTGAACAACAAATTCAAAAAAGTATTGAAAGTTTAGAGTATGCTTTGGTGAATGGCATTCATCAAATCAAGCAAGAGAAAAAACAAAAAATTGCCGTTTTAAAAGGAAACGGAGAATTGGACGACTTGCATTTAGCAGATTTTTTGATGAGTCTCGGAAAAAAATACAGATTAGCTCCTTTTACTTTGGACAGTGTTGCAACAAATCCCGTAAAAACTTTGGACGATTTACAATTTTATGATTTGGCCATTCTAGCAAAACCAACTGAAAAATTTACGGAAAAAGAGAAATTTGTCATAGACCAATTTCTCATGAACGGCGGAAAAATGTTGATGCTTATCGATGCCGTAAAAGCACATAAAGACACCCTGATGTATCGTGGAAAAACCTATGCGCTGAATGCAGAACTCAACCTGACGGATTTATTGTTCTCCTATGGCGTAAGAATCAAACCCGAACTTGTAAAAGATTTGATTGCTGCCCCTGTGACACTCAAAATCGGGCAAGTCGGCAACCAGCCGCAATTGGACCAATTTCCTTGGTTTTACAGCCCTTTGGCAAGTCCTAATCAAAAAACTCCGATTGGCAAAAATCTAGATTTAATAATGTTGGACTTTGTAAGCCCAATGGACACATTAAAAAATCATATCAAAAAAACAATTCTGCTGTCCAGCTCATCCGGAACACAGCTTATTGGCGTTCCTACTGATATCAGTTTCGATGAAATCGGAAAAAAACCGGATGTTAAAACCTTTAACCACGGCAAACAAATCTTAGGTGTTTTATTAGAAGGCTATTTCAAATCTGCCTATAACCGAAGAATAAAACCAATTGATACAGACAAAACCAAAGAACAAGGAAAAACCGCTTTGATTGTCATTGCAGACGGAGACATTATCAAAAACCAAATCGATAAAGGCAAACCCTTGGAATTGGGTTTTGACAAATGGAGTAAGATAAAATTCGATAATAAAAAATTCTTAATCAATGCAATCGACTATTTGATGGATAAGAATGGCATTATCAGTCTGAAAGAAAAAGTGGTAAAGCTGAAGTTCTTAGACAAAAATAAGATCATCTCTGAACTCGGAAAATGGCAATTGATCAACACCGTTCTTCCTTTGCTTGTAATTATGCTGTTTGGTTTTGGTTTTAACCTATACAGAAAAAAGAAATACAATAAATAATTATCATCGATTTGTATGAGACTCGGCTTTTTTTGTCTGAAACATCGGCTTTTCAAATTATCCGAAAATCTTATTATCTTGCAATCATAAATATTTGGTTGCAAGTTTCTTTTCTAATAGAAATACACTATTTCAACCGGAATCAAAAAGATTGACTTATGAAAATCATTCAACTCTTACTTTTTCTTTTTTCATTTTCAGTATTTGCCCAAACTCCATATACATTGAAAGGTGTTGTATTGGATGAACATGGCACCCCCCTAAAAAATGTCAACATTTATCTCAAAGAAAATCCTGAAAAAGGTGTAAGCACCAATGCAAAGGGCTTTTTTGAGCTTAAACTAACTCCCGGACAGAAACAACTGATTGTCAGTTATTTGGGATATGAAAAAAAATCTGTTGCAATCGATTTAAATCGGGATAAGAATCTGGTTATCAAACTGAAAAAAAGTGCTGATAATCTTGATGAAATTGTGATTAGTTTTCATGAAATCAACAATAAAGAATTAAGGAAAAAATTGGGCGTTGAAGAATTGAGCATTGAAAAAATTGCTGAAATTCCTATGATTTTCGGAGAAAGAGATATTCTGCGGGCTGTTCAAATTCTTCCGGGTGTTTCTCAAACAGCAGAAGGAAACGTAGGCTTTTCCGTTCACGGCGGCAGTAGTGAACAAAACCTAATCTTATTGGATAAGGCTCCGGTCTATCATCCTTCTCATCTATTTGGTTTTTTCTCTGTTTTTATACCCGAATCCGTAGAAAAAATAAAGCTATATAAAAGTTCTATTCCCGCAAGCTATGGCAATCGTCTATCTTCAATTCTCGATGTAAAAACCAAAATCGGGGATAGTAAAAATTTTCATTTCGGTGGAGGAATCGGCCTAATTGCAGCCAGCTTATTTGCAGAAGGTCCCATTCAAGAAGATAAATCATCATTTTTAGTCGCCGGCAGAAGAACCTATGCAGACTTATACATTCCGTTGCTTCCCAATAAAGAGATTAAGGACACTAAAATCAATTTTTATGATATCAATACCAAACTAAATTTCAACTTATCAAAAAAATCAGTTTTTTCACTATCGGGTTATAAAGGGAGAGATAAATACAACCCCAGCAAGAAATATAATATTGATTGGGGAAATATGGTGGGCAGTATAAAGTTTGAACATCTGTTCGGGAAAAAATTTCTATCGAGCAGTAGTGCTAATATCAGTAGATATGACTATAACATTGGCGTAAAAGACACCATTTTGGGCGTGAATTATGTTTTTGATATCAGCGCAGCAATCGAGGGAATGAATTTTAAACAAAATTTCTCTTACTATCTGAACAAAAACAATCAAATTGATTTTGGTGCAGATGCATACTATCACACTGTTAAGCCCGGGGATTTGAAAAGCGAAATAACCGGTGTGAGCGATTTGAATGTCCCTGACAGAAATGCCGGAGAAATTGATGTCTATGCCATGCATCACACAAAAATCCTGAAAATATTGGAACTTTCATACGGAGGGCGATATTCTATGTTTTCTCGGCTCGGTCCCGGAGAATTTATTCGGTATAATCAAGAAGGAGAAATCATTGACACCATCAGTGCAGGAAAATATAAATCGGCCAAAACCTATCGTCAATTTGCTCCGAGAATTGCCATCAACCTTAACTTAAGTTCTGATTTTTCTATCAAAGCAAGTTATGATAAAACCTTTCAATTTTTGCATTTCTTGACCAATGATGCCACCACAAGTCCCACTGATATTTGGATTCCTTCAAGTGTCAATCTTAAACCTCAAGAATCTGCCCAATATAGCTTCGGACTATCAAAGTCTTTTGCTCAAAAATATCTTTTATCCGTCGGGTATTATTATCGAGATATAAAAAACATTACCGACTATAGAACCGGAACCACACTTTCTCTGAATCCTACCATTGAAAGAGATTTGGTGCAAGGCATAGGGAGGGCACGCGGATTGGAATTTTTGTTAAAAAAATCAGTCGGAAACTTTACGGGTTCTGTTGCCTATACCTATGCAAAATCAGAAAAAAAGATTGATGTTATCAACGACGGAAATTGGTATCCGGCATCACAAGACAGAACACACGACATCAATATTATGGCTAATTATAAATTCAACAATCGTATGCAAATTTCTGCCTTTTGGACTTATTATACCGGAAGACCTATCACCTATCCTGCCGGCACCTATCAAATTGATGATTATGATATTTTGTTTTTCTCCCACAGAAATGCCAACAGAATGCCTGATTATCACAGATTGGACTTATCTTTTATTTGGAAAAACAAAGCTTATGAAATCATAGACGGAAAAAAAGTTGCAAAAAAATTCCAATCCAGTTGGGCTTTTTCCATCTACAATGCCTATGCACATGCCAATGCCTATATGATTACGTTCAAGTATGAAAACGACAAGATTATTCCTTATAAGGTCAGCTTGTTTGAATTTGTTCCATCCATTTCTTATCATTTTAAATTCTAATCTCATGAAAAAATTATCATATTTACTCATTATCAGTTTATTTTTCGGCTTGAATTCTTGCGAAGAAAAAATTGAATTGAATCCTGAAAACGGAGCTCCAAAGGTTGCCGTTCAAGCCATGTTCACGGATATTCCTTTTGCAGCAGCCACCTACGTGCGCTTGTCCATGACTAAAACCATTCATCAAGAAGTGGCACACCAAGATCATATCACCGATGCCGATGTAAAAATTATTGATGAGACAGATGGCAGCACTATTTTGTTCACGCACCAAAGCGGCGGGCAATACGTCACTTTTTCAAGAGCTATTCCCGGTCACAGCTATCGTTTAGAGATTACTGCCAGAGGCAGACAAATCACTGCACACCAAAGTATGCCCAATTCTATTTCTTTGAATCGGGTGGTTTCTAAACCCTCAAATGCGGAACAAGGAAAATATTATTTGGAAATGTATTTCAACGATGACCCGAATACAACAGATTATTATCTGTTTATCGCTAAAAACAACGCTTCCGGCTCATCAGAGCTTCGATATATGGTTGCCACAGATTTACTTTATGACAGAGAAAATTCAAAACTCTCTTTCTATGAGGAAACCTATAATCCCGGCGAGAACTGGACAATTGCAATGTATCATATCGATCGACCTAATTATGATTATCTGAAAGTTATTCTCAATGCCATGCATAGTCTTCAAGGAGGCTCTCATCCGTTTTTCGGCATTGCTTTGGGCAACCCGAAGAACACGGTCGAAGGAGATGCTTTGGGATATTTCATCGCCTCGCCCATTGCACTTTCACCTATTACCATAGGAAATTAATTCATTTTCTTTATATTTGACATTCAAAAAAATCAAATTATCACTCAAAATAACCTACTCACATTATGAAGCAATATTTGGAATTGGTTGAACATGTTATGAAAAACGGAACGGATAAAAACGACCGAACCGGAACCGGAACAAGAAGTGTATTCGGCTATCAGATGCGTTTTGATTTGCAAGATGGTTTCCCGATATTAACCACCAAAAAATTACACTTGAAATCTATTATTCATGAGTTGTTATGGTTTTTATCCGGTGATACCAATATCAAATACTTGCAAGAAAACGGTGTCAGAATTTGGAATGAATGGGCAGATGAAGATGGCAATTTGGGTCCTGTTTATAGTGCCCAATGGCGTAATTGGAACGGTGACGGAATCGATCAGATTTCAAATATTATTGAGCAACTCAAACGTAATCCGGACAGCAGGAGAATGTTGGTTTCTGCATGGAATCCTTCTGTGATGCCTGACACATCAAAAAGTTTCTCGGAAAATGTTGCCAACGGCAAAGCCGCACTGCCACCTTGCCATGCCTTTTTTCAATTCTATGTAGCCGAGGGAAAACTCTCTTGTCAGATGTATCAGCGCAGTGCCGATATTTTTCTGGGCGTTCCTTTTAATATTGCTTCTTATGCCTTACTGAGTATGATGATGGCACAAGTTTCCGGATTGCAATACGGCGAATTTATTCACACACTGGGTGATGCACATATTTATACAAATCATTTTGATCAAGTAAATCTACAGCTATCCAGAGCACCAAAAAAACTACCACAAATGAAAATCAATCCTGATGTGAAAAATATTTTTGAATTTTCTTATGAAGACTTTGAGTTGGTTGGTTATAATCCGCATCCGCATATCAAAGGAAAAGTGGCGGTATAAAAGACATTTCTGTCAATCTTTGAGTTTTCTTGCCATATCTTTTCCCAAAATGAGCATTGGCGCAGAAACACCTACTGTAATGGCAAACAATATAAAAAAAGTCATAAATCCATTTGTAAAAATGGCATTAAGTAGTCCTTCGTGGCTGATATCTTCTGATCTGAGAAATGTAAACCTTCTGATAGCGAGTATGGTTTTATAAGCAAAATATCCCGGAATCATAGGAATTATTGACGGAATGGAAAAGACCACAATCGGTTTATGAATTCTTTTTGCAAACGGCATGCTCATTGCCCCTACAAACAAGGATGCGAAAAAGGTTGCCGTGACAATACTATAATCCAAGTGTAGAAAAATAAATTTTACTAAACCTGCAAAAAAACCTAGCAAGAAAACCGTAAAAATTGCTTTCTCCGGAATATTGAACAATATGCCAAATCCTAAGGCTGCAACTCCTGACCAAAATGCACTTTCTAATATGATTATATATAAATTTTCCATTTATTTAAAAACATTAATATTCAAAATGAGCATAATACTGATGACACCCAAACCAATGGCTAGAACTGTTATAAATCCGCTTATAAAACGAACCATCCCATTTAGGATATGATTATTATAAAAGTCATTAAACGAATTGACAAGTGGCACTCCCGGCACTAAAAACAATACGGAAGTGGCAAGGGCGATATCCGGTTTTACTCCTATATGAGACAGAATGCCCAAACCGGCAACAAATGATGCAACAACTGAAGACAAATAAGTGCGCACATAGGCATTGATATGATAGTTATGTGCTATTTTGAACATCAAAAGTCCCGCTAATGTGGCTATAAAAGCAACTATCATATTGAAATAATCTCCACCAAATATTCTTGCAAAACTTGCGCCTGCCAAACTCACTGCAAACAAGACCAACCATATAGGATATCTTTTCTTATTTCTGATATCGGTGATTCTTTTTTCAATTTGTTCAAAATTCCATTTTCTATCAATGGCTTTCCAACTTGCTCTACTGATATCGGCAACAGTCAAAAAATTAATTTTATATTTTGGAATTTGCGTAACTACCGTATAGGTATGTTTGGTTTCAATATCTGTCAAGGTCATGATAATAGATTTATGACTGATCAGCGCATGGGGCTTCAAGTGAAGTGCTTCTGCAAATCTGTTAACCGAATCGATAACCCGCTTGGTATTGGCTCCGGAACACATTAATAATGAACAAATATCTAAAAGCAAATCAATTGACTTTTCTATATCCGTTTTTTTATGTCCTTTCTTAATTGACATTAAAATTATATTTGAAGAATCTTATGGCAAATGTATGACAATCCAAATACAACAAGCATACAATTTCACAACTTTTATAAAAAAAATGAATGGATTAATAAGGAATTTTTATAATCACTTTAGTTCCTTTAGGCTTGCCTTTTTCATCATAAAGATCAATGAACTGTAAATCATGAGGATAATTGAATTTTTTTGAAAAATTTTCCAGACGTTCTTCCGAAAGAGAGATTCCAATGGAAGTTTTTTTGAAAATTTTAGACTGCTTGATTTCCATGGCACGTTCTCTTCCTATGCCATTATCTTCAATTTCAACTACATAATAATTTATACTTTCAGGATAAATTTTCACTTTAAGTTCTTTCTTCCCTTCTATAGTCGCCAAACCGTGCCAAATGGCATTTTCAACAAAAGGCTGCGTGAGCATGGATGGAATTTTCAAATGCTCAATATCCAAGGTGTCGTCAATATCTATGGAAAAATCCAAGGTTTCAGACATTCTTATATTCTCAATTGATGTATAAAGCTTCAAGGTCTCAATTTCTTTGGCTACAGTGGTTTCTTTTTCAGTTGTGGTTGATAGCAAAATTGTTCTGATTAATTTTGCAAACTTATTGAGATAGGTCACCGCCGCTCTTTTATCATTATTGATGATATAGAGTTTTATCGAATTTAAAGAATTGAAAATAAAATGTGGATTCATCTGTGCCCTGAGCAAATTTTGTTCCATATTCATCAATTTTCTGTTATCTTCAATCCTGCTCTGAAAATAATAGATTAGACTCAAAATCGTCAACAGTGCAAAAACCGCAAACATGATATAAATTGATGATTTGGTCTTTTTGAGTTTATTTTTAACCTGTATATTTTCATCTCCCAATTGCTGAATTTTTTCGTCATTTTCTTTTTTGATTTGTTTCACAATCAAATCCGAGACCAATTGTTGATTCTTTTCATTGAGAATCATATTTTTTTCATCGGTGAATTTTTTCTGAAAAACCAAGGCCTCCTTATATCTGCCTTGTTTTTCTTTGAGCTCTGCATAATATTGATATCCGTCTGCAATATAGGATACAATATTATTCTCTTTTGCTATTCCCAGACCTTCTCGTAAAAAATGTTCTGCTTCTTTGTAGTTGCCTATTCCCGTGTATATTCTTCCTAAATTCAAATATACTCCTGATAAATAATAGTCATCTCCCAATTGTTCTGCAATATCCAAGCTGGGCAAAATAATTTTTAAAGCTTTTTTTGGTTCGCCTTTCTTGATATATACTTCACCTATGCTATTATTGCAAATAATTTTTCCAACTTTTGAATGAATCTGCTCATTATAGCCCAAAGATTTCTCATAGTATTCCAAAGCCTTGTTCAAATCTCCTTCATTTTCATAAATAGAACCTATGTTCTGATAGTTAATGGCTAATCCTAATTTGTTATTGAATTTCTTTTCTATTCCTAATGCTTTGTTGAAGTGCAACAATGCCATGTCATCTCTGTTGAGCAACACATAAATATTTCCAATACTGTTATGTGATATGGCGATGTTATCAAGGATTTCTTTGTCCTGCCGGTGTTTTTTTCTAGCCAATTCCAAAGCCATATCATGATATTGCAAAGCAGATTTTACGGCATCCATTCTTCTGTAAACCACTCCCAACATATTCAAACTATAAACTTGCATCACCGTGTCTTTGGCTTCAACGGCTTTTACATAAGCATTTTGATGATAGTGAATTGCCTCGGGATAATCTGTATTCATTCTATAGATTTTACCCAACATATTATAGGCATAAGATTCTCCAATGCTGTATTTATTAGCGTTGCTTATACGAGCAAACTGTTTCATCTTGATACTGTCATGCCTGTACTTATTAAAAGCATAATTGATTACCGAAAACCTGTGTTCTCTGCTATCTATTAGTTTTTCTACACTCTTGCCAAAATCGTCTTCTTGCGCCACAACGTTCAAAAAGAAAGGCACCATCAGCAATAGAGCGAGATAAAATTTGAGTTTCACGTTCACTATGATTCGTTTTTTTTGGCAGCTCTCCAATAGGTTTCCATTTCTTCTAAATTCATATTTTTCAAATCCTTTCCGTCAAATTTAATCTTTTCTTCTAGAAATTGAAAGCGTTTGATAAATTTTTTGTTAGTGCGTTCCAAAGCTGTTTCCGGATTAATATTCAAAAATCTGGCATAGTTGATCAATGAAAACAGCACATCTCCAAATTCATCTTCCATTTTTTGCCGATTATTTTTTTGTATTTCGTCTCTGAATTCTTGCAATTCTTCTTGTACTTTTTCCCAAACTTGTTCTTTATTGTCCCAGTCAAAACCCACTCCTCTGGCTTTTTCTTGAATTCTCATGGCTTTGACCATTGCAGGCAAAGACTTAGGCACTCCTTCTAAAACCGATTTTTTCCCTTCTTTCAATTTCAATCGCTCCCAATTTTCTTTGACTTCGTTTTCATCTTTAACTTTCACATCACCATAGATATGCGGATGTCTGTAAATTAGTTTCTCACTGATGGCTTCTGCTATATCTGCAATATCAAAATCTTTGGTCTCAGAGCCTATCTTGGCATAAAAAACAATATGCAAAAGCAAATCTCCCAGTTCCTTTTTGATTTCATTCATATCCTTTTCCAAGATGGCATCTGCCAGCTCATAGACTTCTTCAATGGTCAAATGTCTCAAACTGTCTAAAGTTTGTTTCTTGTCCCAAGGGCATCCCACCCGCAAATCATCCATAATGTCTAATAATCTGGCAAAAGCTGCAATTTTTTCTTCTTTAGTATGCATAAATTTGTTTTTGAATTTGAATAAAATAATCTACTGCCTGAAGCAAATAAGCGCCAAACCAAGTGAATGCTTCTCCTTGAACCAATATGATTTGTGAATCGGGGAATTCTTTTTGTAATTCTTTTTGATGTTTATCTTTAAACGGATAGGGTTCTGATGATAGTAGAATCAATTCCGGATGTTTTTCTTTTAATTCTTCCGGCTCTATTTGCGGATAGCGCAGTTGTTTTGCATATATATTTTCAAACTTGTTCAGCTTCAACATCCGGTGAATAAACGTATCTCCTCCCACCGTCATCCAAGGTGATTTCCAAATAAAGTAGGCTGTTTTTTTTATTTTCTTATCAGCTAAAAAATTTTCCAAATATGCAAGCTTATTTTGAATAGCCAAATTTAATTTATCAGATTTTTTTTTTACATCAAGCATAACTCCCAAGGCTTCAATTAAATGCCTATTTGATTCAAGATCAGATACATCAGACACATAAACCGGAGCTATTTGTTCCAGCTCAGAAATCATTTCTTTGGTGTTTTCTTCCTTATTGGCTAATATCAAATCAGGTTGCAATGTTCTGATTCTGTTTGCTTTAATATCTTTTGTACCGCCTATAATTGTTTTTTCTTTTTTCCAATTTATCGGAAACTTACAAAATCTTGTGATGCCAACTACTTCGTTATCCAGACCGAGTTTATACAACAAATGAGTTATGGACGGCACCAATGAAACAATTCTTTTCGGCGTTCCTACAGTCAAAACACGACGATCAATTTGATCTATATAAGTGTTCATTAAAATTGATTTGATTTTAGATAAATTACAAATCTTCTCCGGCAGCTTTCAACTTTTCTGTATTATCTGCCAATTTAAGTTCGTCTATCACCTTATCCAATTCTCCGTTGATGATATTATTTAAATCATACAAAGTCAGATTAATACGATGGTCGGTCACTCTTCCTTGCGGATAGTTATAGGTTCTGATTTTTGCAGAGCGGTCTCCACTAGACACCATGGATTGTCTGAATTTTGCGTCTTGTTCTTGGCGTTTTTTAAGTTCTTGTTCATAGAGTCTGGAACGCAAAACACTTAAAGCTTTTTCATAATTTTTATGTTGCGATTTTTGATCTTGACACTGTGCAACGATTCCTGTAGGAAGGTGTGTCAGCCGAACTGCAGAATAGGTTGTATTGACTGATTGCCCTCCGGGACCGGATGACATGAACAGGTCTTTCTTGACATCATTCGGATTAATTTGTACGTCAAATTCTTCTGCCTCAGGAAAAACCATCACTGTGGCTGCGGATGTATGCACTCTGCCTTGTGTCTCCGTTTGCGGAACACGTTGTACGCGATGAACACCGGCTTCATATTTCATTGTTCCATATACATCATTTCCTGATATTTTGAACACCATTTCTTTGAAACCTCCCGAGGTACCTTCATTGAAATCGACTATTTCTGTTTTCCAAGATTTTTTATCGGCATATTTTGTATACATCCTGTAGAGATCTCCGGCAAAAAGACTGGCTTCATCTCCTCCTGTTCCTCCTCTGATTTCAACAATCACATTTTTTTCATCAGTTGGATCTTTAGGAATCATCATCAGTTTTATTTCTTCTTCGAGTTTGGGAATTTTTGTTTGGGCTTCATTCATTTCCATTTTTGCCATTTCAATCATTTCCGGATCTGTTTCATCTTCTAAAATAGATTTTGCTTCTTCAATCGTATTGGTTAACATATCATATTCATCAATCTTTTCAACAATCTTTTGAAGTTCTTTATATTCTTTGTTTATCTCAATATATCTCTTTTGATTGTTGATAATATCAGGTTGAATGATTAAATCGGAAACTTCGTCAAATCTATTCTTTACTAATTGTAGTTTATCTCTCATCTTCTATTTTTCAGTGATTACAAAAGTAATAAAATAAATGAAAATATGCTCATAAATAAAAAAGCATCCAATGGGAATCGGATGCTTTTTATAATCGTATTAGAAGTTCTTCGTAGATTAATAGTTCCACATATCTTCTTCGAACTGTCTGATTTTTTCTTTAATTTTTTGAGATTCTAAAAGTTGACGTAATGCATCTTCATGAAGATATTCTTTGATT
>Ga0256846_1000448_pt1 | contig 16871 bp, 14 predicted proteins | sample TevniametaG_FD_189098 | JGI IMG/M metagenome (GOLD analysis project Ga0256846, IMG submission 189098) | Tube worm associated microbial communities from hydrothermal vent at the East Pacific Rise, Pacific Ocean - Tevnia | ecosystem: Host-associated > Annelida > Integument > Unclassified ...
GAAGAGATTGCGTATGACCGAGAGCTGCCGCCATAGCTTCAATACACGTTCTTGCCACATTATTATACGGATCCTGCTCGGTCAAACTCCATCCGGATGTTTGACAATGTGTCCTTAGTGCCATAGATTTAGGATTTTTCGGATCAAACTGTTTTATTAACTTAGCCCAGATAAGACGAGCTGCTCTCATCTTTGCCATCTCCATAAAATAGTTCATCCCGATCCCCCAGAAAAATGATAACCTCGGAGCAAAATTGTCGATCTCAATCCCGGATTTAATTCCGGTTCTTACATATTCGAGACCGTCTGCAAGAGTGTATGCCATCTCAAGATCTGCTGTCGCTCCCGCTTCCTGCATATGATATCCGGATATGCTTATACTGTTGAATTTAGGCATTTTTTTTGATGAAAAACTGAAAATATCCGCAATAATCTTCATCGATGTTTCAGGAGGATAGATATATGTATTTCTTACCATATACTCTTTCAATATATCATTCTGAATAGTTCCCGAAAGCAGCTCCGGCTTTACACCCTGCTCTTCAGCAGCAACGATATAAAAAGCCAGAACAGGCAGAACAGCACCGTTCATGGTCATTGATACTGACATTTTATCAAGAGGAATCTCAGAGAAGAGTATTTTCATATCTTCAACGGAATCAATTGCAACACCTGCTTTTCCCACATCACCGACAACTCTCTCATGGTCGGAATCATATCCTCTGTGAGTAGCCAGATCAAAAGCAACCGACAATCCCATTTGACCGGCGGCAAGATTTCTCCTGTAGAAAGCATTGCTCTCTTCAGCAGTAGAAAATCCTGCATACTGCCTGACCGTCCATGGTCTCTGCACATACATGGTCGGATATGGACCACGCAGAAACGGCGGCATTCCGGACAGATAATCAAGATGCTCCATTTCGTTAAGCTGATCCGCATTGTAAAACGGTTTTATATCTATCCCTTCAAGTGAAATTTTCGATTGTGAAATCTCCGATCTTGAAATACTACTATCTTTATTTACGGGATCATTAAAAATATTAATATCAAGGAAATCAGTTCTTTTTCTCATTTCACACCGCCATTTTCAAACTCTTCGGAAATTCTTTTAAATACAAGATTATTATCAATCGTCTCGATTTGATCATTTCCGTTCAAGAAGCGACTCAACAGATCCAAAGATACACCTTCCGATACGGCACTTGCACCTAAATCAATCGAAGATTCATCTCCCGAATGAAATTTTCCACCCATCTCTTTAAGTAATATATCAATTTCACTGTTTTTTGCTCTCTTATCTTTTCTTATATATTCATCTTTGCCGGTTTTAGGAGGAGAATGTTTTTCAATCTCAATCTCATTTTTATTCTCAAACTTATTAATTCCAACCATTATTCTGCTCTTATCACGAAGACCTTTTTTTCTGTCCCCCATTTTCTTGTCAACTATTTCCCGAATAAATCCGGATTTTAATGCTTTAAGCATTCCTCCCGATTTTTCAATTTCCAGAAACAGCTCCCATCCTTTTTCCATCAACTCTTTCGTAAGTGATTCGATAAAATATGATCCTGCCGAAGGATCAATATAATCTTTCATACCCGATTCCTCTTTAAGTATAAGTTGAATATTTCTCGCAACTCTTTTTGAAAAATCACCGGGACTGTTAAATGCGGAATCAAAAGGTGAAATCGTCAGAAAGTCAATTCCCCCCGCTATTCCGGAGAGAGCTGAAGTGGTCGCTCTCAGAATATTAATATATGGATCTTTTTTGGTAAAACAGAATCCGGAAACTTCACCCATAATTCTGAAATCTCCACTGCTTTCCCCTGAATTATATCTATCCGATATTTTACTTAAAAGTATTCTGAATGCCCTGAATTTTGAAATTTCCATAAAAAAATCAGTCCCAAGCCCAAAGCTGAACAGAGCCGAAGATATAATTTCCTTAAAATCTATCCCATGAACGGATAAAGCCTCGGCATACTCTACAATAGTTGCCAGAGCAAAAGCGATCTCTTCCGAAGCATCACAACCGGCATTATGATAAGGAAGAGATGAAATATTTAAAACCTTTATTTTAGATCTTCTCTGCGACAGGAATTTAATCAGTAAAGCTATCTTTTTAAAAGAATCCTCAATATTTCCCGTTATTTTTCCATTCTGAGCCAATACGCCAATGGGGTCGGAATTTAAAAAGATATTCAAATCTTTCTCCTTTTCAGGCCTATTCTTTAAAAAACCGATCAAAAGGATAAACAATTCAAAATATTTATCACCCGAATTAAAGAGAATCGGATATTTTTTTATATCTATTCCTTCAAAGATATTATTAATATCACCTATATCCGAGAGATGCACTCCCGAAATTTCCGGAGAAATATCTATTCGGAGAGAATCACAACCACCTTTGATCTCTTTTTTCAGTTCTCCGTTTAATTTACGGGGGGACAATTCATATCCTCTCTGACAGATGTGCCACCCGTCACCCATTAACTCCTTTTTACTATTCCCGCCCCGGATAAAAGGTTTGATTCCCGGCTCGGAATCCGAAATATACTTATCTTTAATATCATCTTGCGTATATAGAGGTTTTATCTCTATCTCTTCAATGGTATTATGAACAAGAATCTCTTCAAAAGATCCTCCCTTTAAACCTTTCTCCGCCAGACTTTTCCACTCGTTATAATTATGGGAAGGAAAATCCTTCTTCAGATTTATAGCATCTTCAAGTATAATATCTCCGCTTTTATCAGTCATGATTTGCTCCGGACTTTTGTTAATATTTAAATTTAATTATACACCCGAAACGACTATCCCGCAAGAATTTTGATAAATCATTCTTTTCCGATCTTTCTAAGTAGACTCTCAATTTCATCAAGATCTTTTTCAACTATCCTTAACTCTACAACATTTTTTTCAAAGAATGGAGAATGAGATATTTTCCAATTCTTCGGAACTTTTAATTTCTTCACTCTTCTTTTCCACTCATCTTCATATTTTGAATATTCAGGATATCTTAATCTTTTTAATCTCAAAATAATTTCACCGGCAGTCAATCCGTTTTCATTTTTGATTTTCCCAAACAGCTCCGAAACAGTACATTTATCCCTGAATATTATCTCCTCCGTAAGCTCCAAAAGATTTCTCTGCATTGATGCCGACATGGGAATTTCTGCAAATATTCCAGTTAAAACCAATCTGTTATTTTCCTCTAAATCAACAAGTTTAAGTGCCGTTTTAACCGTTATTAAATTTTTTTTAAGCAGATTCCCCATATTACCTGTTAAAATCCGTTTTGAATTTTTTAATACTTTCTCATTAATGGTTATATCAATTCCGGTCCGTTTATATATTTCGTTATAATCGGAATAATCGATAATCTTTTTAATAAATGAGATTTTTTCAAACAGATTAAACTCTTTTAGACTCCTTCTACGGTTATACGCCAGAAAAAGCGAATCCTTCTCATCAATATCCGCAACGCAGACATCAACATATTCAACACCGCTCATTCTTAAATAGATAAAAGAGTCATACCCTGAGATCAATTCTTTTCTTTCGTTAAGGAGCAACTCGGGGATTCCGGGAAACATCTCTTTAAACTTTTCATGAAGCTCCGGATCAACCGGATCGGAAAGAGTAAAAAGATCTTTTATTTTTATCGAATCTATCTTTACGGTAATACAATTCATCAGATCATTCGGTGATTTCAACCGTTAATCCTTCGTTAATATCAAGAATATAGGGTGTCCCGCCTGCACTTTTTATTGCCTCGGATACCTGTTCCTCTCTTCCCGGGCAATAGGCAAACATACATCCTCCCTCTCCCGATCCGTTTATCTTTGCGGAAAGAGCTCCGGCATTAAGAGAAAAATCTATCATCTTTTCTATCTTCTTTGTTGAAAGTTTTAATTCATCTCTCAATACGGCATGATGGGAATTCATTAAAGATGCAATTCTCTCTTTATTACAATTTTTTTTAGATAGAGCTGATTTTGCATCTTCCGTGATTTTATGATTAATTAAAACCGCCCTCAGATATGGTCTTAGTTCAGGACTTATCCTATTAAAATAATTTTTAGCTATCTCATAATCTACTGAAAAATTATCCTTAAAAGAGAAAATAGAGTTTAATTCTTTCAATCCGGATTCCTGTGCTGTCCTAATCCGTTTCAATGTCTTCTGGGTATCCTTAGGTTCACCCGAATCACCGAGAACAAATCCCGAAAGCTCTGCAGGAAGACTTATATGTTTTTTCTCATCATGAAAAGTAAAATAGTTTATCTTTCCGAGAGCGGAAGCATATTGATCCATTCTCCCGCCGCTTTCACCAAACTCTTCCACTTCGGATAGATATGCGAATTCCGCTATCATATCCCTGTTATTCAGGATCTTTTCCTTGGTCCAAACGGAAGAGAGAAGAAAGCCGACCCAGGAAACGGCCAAAGCACTTGACGAAGATGTTCCTGCTTTTATCGGAATATTTCCTTTTAATACGGCATTTACATCCATATTTCCTATCAGACCCTTATCTTTTAGAACTTTAAATCCGCTCTTGAGATAATCTTTTTTGCTCTCATAAATAATATTATCAGACTGAAAAACAATATGCTCATCCGTATCAGGCATAGTGATATCTACCGTTCCACCCTTCCCGACACTACCTTCCGTCTCTATCACAAGTCCTATTGCCGCCGTAATAACAGGAAGTGCCATATAATCCTGATGTTCTCCGAAAAGACATATTCTTCCGGGAGCTGTGCTCTTTATCTTCTTCATTTTTTACCCGAGTCTCTTTTCAAAAGAGATATTCTCATTATCTCCTATTACCGAATTTTTTATATAAACAAACGGACCGATCTTACAATTCCTTCCTATTTTTGTTCCCGAACCTAAGTAGACATTAGGATATATAACGGTATCTTTACCAATTATAACACCCGTCTCCACAGTGACAGAATCAGGCTGAAGTATTGTTACACCGACTTCAACAGCCAATCTTTTAAGATTTGATAAATTAAAAAAACGCTCGGCTTCACTAAGTTCCCATCTGTTATTGATACCGATCGATATCCGGTAATCTTTCGCAGGAAGAGCATCAACCGAAAATCCCTCGTTTTTTAATATTGATATTATATCAGTCAGATAGTATTCACCTTTTTTATTTTTGTTATCGATTTTTTTAAAAAGATCAAAAACCGTCTCATTTTTAAAAAGATATATTGAGGAATTAACCTCTCTTATCTTCAACTGTTCATCTGTAGCATCAAGTTCTTCCACAACCATCTCCACACTGCCATTTTCTTCTCGGATAACCCTTCCGTAAGGAGGAGGCGTTGAAGGGAAAATTGCAGAGATAAATGCACACTCAACATTTTTATGCGTATAAAATGAGATAAATCTTTTTAACTCTTCACTGCTGATATAGGGATTGTCTCCTACGGTTACAAGAAGATCCCCTTTGAAATCCTTTATGAACCGTTCTGCCGCCAACAGGGCATCTGCCGTTCCCAACTGTTCTTTCTGAATAACAAACTTAATATTCCTTTTGACAACCGACCTTATCTCTTCAAGGTTGTCTCCCGCAACAACAATTATATCTTCTTCCATTATTCCCGACATAACAAGTGAATCAAGCAGATAGTTTATAATCTCCTTCCCGAGAATTTTATGCACCATTTTTGAATTATCGGACTTCATTCTGCTTGATCTTCCGGCTGCAAGAACAACTGCCGTGATCTTTCGATTATTTTCCATTTATCGCCTCTATATTTAACATATTATCTTTGAAAAATATTTTTAAAGAACATTTTTTTCTCTTTTTAGCAGAGAGTATACTGAGAAGCCTGCCCCTTATCTCTCTTTCAATAAATTCATTCATTTTATGAGCGGATCCCCCGCTTACGGCAGACTGGTGAGCCAGGACCTCAAAAATATTTTTATCAAAATTTAATTTACACGGAAACATTTCCTCCATATCCGCTTTTAACGCATTTATCTCTTTTTCAACTATTTTTTTTAATCCGACTTCATCAATCGGTGCAAACTCTATTATTTCATCGACATTTTCAAGCAGGTTCATGATCTTACTCGGAATGATCAGTTCTCCCGACTCTTTACCGGCTTTAATAAACCCGATTCGATTCTCAAATATTTTCTCCCCGATCCTTGTTAAACTAAAGATAAAAATATTATGTAGAAAATAGTATTTTTTACCTTTCTCATCAATTATTTCTCCGAATTTTATCGTTTTCACAAGAAAAGAGAGGACTGAAGGATGAGCAAACTCAATATTTTCAAAGAGAATGAGAGAGAAAGGATTAAACTCAAGTTCTTTTACAAGTGATCCCATATTACCCTCTTTATCAACAACAAATCGGCTTATATCCTCCGGACTCCCGTATTCTCTGAGATCAATAGTTCTGAGTTTTTCCTTCCCACCGAAAAGATATTCCGATATCTTACCGGCCGTAAAACTCTTTCCTACACCGGGAGGTCCCAAAAAAAGAAAAACACTGCCCGAATTCCTGGACCCGTTCTCAATCTCCATTCTAGATAATTTTATAACTCTTACAAGTTCTTCAATAGCAGGACTCTGATTAACCACACTGTTTTTTAAATATTTAAGCAATCCGTCAACCTGTTTAACCGGATCCGATTCAACTATTTTAACCGGAAGTCTTGTTTTTTCCCCGATAGTTAAATATATATTATTCGCTTTCAGTTTTTTTTCACCCTTTACAGATGCTTTGGAACACGATATATCAAGCAATTCAACAGCTTTTCCCGGAAAAGCCCTGTGAAGCATAAATCTTTTTGCCATTGTATATATAGTTTCCAACTCCTTTTTTCCTATCTTCAATGAATAGTATGAACTGAAATTATGAGAGATACCCGAAAGAATTTCCATCATCTCTTTCTCGTCCGGTTCCTTTAAGAAAAGAGACGAAAAATTTATTGAAAAGAAATCATCATTGTTAATAAACTTATAATAATAATCGGGAGTGGTAGCGGCAATAATGATCAGCTCCCTGCTAAGGAAATATGATTTCAGAATGTTTGTTATCTGATTCTTTTTTATATCTTTTTCAACTCCTGCAAAAGCTTCAATAACCATCTCGTCCAGAAAAATAATGATCTTGTCCGAATTCTCTTTAAGCTCGGAAAAGAGAAGTTCAAGATCATCTTTAAACTTTTCTCTGCTCTCATTGGAAAAGAAAAAACGATTCATCGATAACTCGAAAACCGTCCTCCCTCTTAAAGTAGGATGAACTTTCCCGCTGTTTATAACCGATGCCAATTCCGTGATAAGTGCTGTTTTCCCGACACCGGGTTTCCCGACGAGGAGAAGTTTATTCTTAAGTTTTCTCAACAGAGTTTCCATTACAGCTTCAAGAACATCTTTTCTCCCGATAAAAGGAACTCTGTCTTTACTTCTCGCTTTCTCACTTAGATTCTCAAGAAAGGGAAGAAATTTATCCGACAAAGAGATATTTTTTATTTTTCTATCCATTTTTTAATAGTAACAAAGTTTTCTTAAAAAGCAATTATCACAGGCTCCCATTTTCAACTATTGCTATCGATAAACTGAAATTTAAGAATTGTTCTCCATAAAATTTCAAGATCCAATTTCATTGACCAATTTTGAATATAATAGATATCAAACTCTATCCTTTTATCAAGCGGAGTATTTCCTCTTAGCCCGTGAACCTGAGCCCATCCGGTCATTCCGGCTTTAACGGTATGTCTCAACATATATCTCGGGATACTGTTTTTAAATTTTTCTACAAGTTCGGGTCTCTCCGGTCTGGGTCCGACAAGACTCATATCACCCTTAAAAACATTTATCAGTTGAGGCAGTTCATCTATTGAAAACTTCCGAAGTATTTTCCCGATCGCAGTTACCCTTTTATCATCGGGGGGAGACCAGATCGCTCCCGTATTTTTTTCGGCATTTTCTATCATTGTTCTGAATTTTATTATTTTAAACGTTTTTCCATCCAGTCCTACTCTTGACTGGGTATAAAAGACAGCTCCTTTCGAAGTTAATTTTATAAAGATTGCTATAAAAAGCATCGGAACCGATGAGACAACCAATCCTAAAAAACCAAAAAACATATCGAAGGAGTTTTTCATAAAAAGTTTCCAACCCTGAAGCGGAATATCTCCGAGATTTATTACGGGAATTCCTTCAACATGCTCCATTCCCATCTTTAGAGAAGAGAGGTATACAATATCAGGAACCAGCTTTATATCTATTAAAAGATTGTTTCCCGCTTCAATAAGATCCATTACGGTTCCGAACTCTTTCATCGAGATTGCTATAAACAGATCTGTTATGCCATATTTTTTTACGACCTCTTCAAGGGAACCATAATCTCCGATCACTCCCGGATCATTCTCTTCAGAGGATAGAAAGCCGGCGATCTCTATACCGAAATGTTTATACTTTTTAAGTTTTTCGGCTATCATCTTACCGAGATCTCCATTCCCGGCAATAAGAACTTTCGAAATACCATTCCTTTTCAGGAACCATTTATTAAAGAAAGAAAATATTAAAAACCTGAAAAATGAGATAAAAAAGAGCGAAAAAAGTATATAGATCATAAGAAACAGATGTGAGACCTGAAAATCCGTAAATCCGTAACTTTTTAAATAACTGAATATCAGTAAAACCACTACCGAAGAGATAACCGTGTTGAAAAAAACAAGAAAAAGATCATCAAGCCTGTTCCTTCTGAGTTTTACCCTGTAATATCCCATATATGTCAGAGAGAGGAGCTGAACGATCAGAATAACAGGTAAAATCCATAAATATTCTCTGAAATACGGAATCCCCTTTTTTATACTGAAAATACCCGAATAAAACCTAAGTAAAAATGTAAAACAAAAACTGACTGCAATTGCAAAAACATCACTAAAGACAAACATATATATAAGTTGTTTTCTTCTCTTCTTTATCACATTACACTCTCTGCATATTTCTTGAAATTCTCTTTGAATTTTTTCTTTGAAAATCTCAAAGCCGAATTTCTCACTTTTTTTCTGCTGAAATTCCGATTCTCCAAACTTTCAATTGCAAAAAGAAGAGATTTTACGCTATGTTCATCATATAAAATCCCGTTAGTATCGTTAACAATATCTTTAACTCCCCCCTTATTAAATGAGATAACAGGGGTTCCGCAGGAGATTGATTCAACAAATGATATCCCAAAGTCTTCTATTCCCGCAAAAACAAATGCTTTTGCATTCTGATAAAGATCAAGAAGTTCTTCAAAAGGGAGATCTTTTTTAAACTCAATGTTCCCTTTTGAGATTTTTTTCAGATTTTTTTCATCCGGACCCTTTCCCACTATAATCAGTTTTTTCCCGTTTTCATTAAAAGCATCCACAATAATATCAATCCTTTTATAAGGAACCAAAGCTGAAACCGAAAGATAATAATTCTCGGAAGGAGTATCAACGGGTTTAAAACTATCCGTATCCACCGGAGGAAAAACAACAGCGGAATCTCTGTTGTAATATCTTCTGATCCTCTCTTTTACAAAAGTGGAATTGGCTATAAAAAGATCAACTCTGTGAGAGCTTGAAACATCCCAGCTTCTCAAGTTTGAGATCTTCCTTTTGATATACATCTTCTTAAAACCTTTTAACCTCCCGAAATATGAATAATACTGATCCCATGCATATCTCATCGGAGAATGAAGATAGCTTAAATGGATTGATCCCGGAGGCGGAATAATACCTTTGGCTACACAATGGGAACTGCTGATAATAAATTCATAATCGGTTAAATCAAACTCTTCAATTGCAGAAGGGAAGAGAGACAGGAAATATCTGTATCTTTTTCTGATGAAACCGAATCCGTTTAATGAAGAGACATAAATTTTATGTTTTAAAATTTTTTCGGAAATTTTTTTCGGCTCAAAAAACAGAGTGAAAATATCCGCTTCGGGATAGAGTTCGAGAATCTCTTCCAAAACTTTTTCTCCTCCTCTCATCCCGTTAAGCCAATCGTGAATAACAGCAACCTTTTTTCCCATTTCCCGATAATTTTACAATTAGTTCAGTATTAAATCAAATACCTCAATTCCTTTAATTTTAACCATATCAATATAAAAGATATATTTTTCGGAATAAAATTTCCTTAACATTTTTAAATATTTATTTTTATATACGGAAAATGTTTTGTTTAATCAAAAAGAGAAAAATCCGAACACGGATCTATTTTTCGTTTAGTCTCTCTTTTAATCTTTTAACCTGATCCCGGATATTTATAGCAGCCTCAAACTCAAGTATGTCAGCCATCCTGAACATCTCCTTTTCCAGTTTTTTGATTATTCCGGGAATATCTCTTTTCGGAATATGTTTGGTATCTTTAACAGTCACGAGTTTTTCTCTCACGGGTTTGATTATTGTTTTGGGTATTATTCCGTTCTCTCTATTAAAAGCTATCTGAATGCTTCGTCTTCTTTCGGTCTCGCTTAAAGCTCTTCTCATCGAATCGGTCATTTTATCACCATAAAGGATGACATTTGATTCCGAATTCCTTGCAGCTCTTCCTATCGTCTGTATCAGACTTCTTTCGTCTCTTAAAAAGCCCTCTTTATCCGCATCAAGAATTCCGATAAAACCCACTTCCGGAATATCCAGACCTTCTCTCAACAGATTAATACCCACAAGAACATCAAATTCACCAAGTCTTAAACTCCTGATTATTTCACTCCTCTCAAGAGTATCGATTTCAGAATGCATATATCTGATCTTAAATCCCTTTTCAGCGAGATATTCCGTCAGTTCTTCCGAAAACCGCTTGGTTAAAGTTGTCACAAGTGCCCTGTATCCTCTCTTTATAACTTTTTCCAACTCCTTTTCAAGATCTTCCACCTGATCCGAAGACGGTCTTACCCGGACAACAGGATCAACAAGCCCTGTCGGTCTTATGATCTGTTCAACCATGATATCGGATACAATTTTTTCGTAAGGTCCCGGAGTTGCAGAGACAAATACCACATGGTTTTGCTTCATATATTCTTCAAATTCCTCAAACTTCAGCGGTCTGTTGTCAAAAGCACTCGGCAGTCTGAAACCAAAATCAATAAGGTTCTTTTTTCTTGAATGATCACCTCGGTACATCCCATGAAGCTGAGGAATCGTCTGGTGACTCTCATCGATTATTATTAAAAAATCGTTGAAATAGTCCAAAAGAGAATACGGTTTTTCTCCGCTCTTTCTTCCGTCGAAATATATGGAATAGTTCTCGATTCCTTTGCAGAACCCCGTCTCTTTTATCATTTCAAGGTCATATAGCGTCCTCTGCTTTAAACGTTGGGCTTCAATGATATCAAGCTCAGGCAACCTATTTTCAAGATCACTTCTTATTTTCTTTAAAGCATCATCCATTACATCATCGGGAATAACAAAATGACGAGCGGGGAAAATATAATATTTTTCTATATCTTCCAATTCTCTACCCGATATCCTGTCTATTTCAACAATCCTCTCGATTTCATCTCCAAACATCTCTATTCTTATCAGATTATTAAAATATCCGGGAACCAGATCAACGGTATCCCCCTTCACTCTGAATCTTCCTGGAACAAGTTCAATATCATTTCTCTGATATTGGATGTTGACCAATTTTTCAATAATTTTTTTTCTATCTATCCTTTCGCCTCTTTTTATCTCAAAACCCATCCCCTCAAAATAATCCGGACGACCGACACTGTATATTGCAGATACTGATGCAACTACGATCACATCTTTAGCGGACATCAGGGATGCCGTCGCCTCCAATCTCATCTGTTCTATTTTTGGGTTTATCTGGGCATCTTTTTCGATATACTGATCTCGTTGGGGAATATAAGACTCAGGTTGATAGTAGTCATAATAGGAGACAAAAAATTCAACTCTGTTATCAGGGAAAAAATCTTTAAATTCACCGTATAGCTGTGCCGCCAATGTTTTATTATGTGCAATGACAAGAACAGATTTTTGAATTTCTTCTATTACGTTGGCAATGGTAAATGTTTTACCCGATCCCGTCACTCCGAGAAGAGTTTGAAATTTTTTTTCACTTTTTATTCCGTTTATAAGTTTCTTTATTGCGTCCGGCTGTGAACCGGCAGGTTTAAATTCGGATTGGATTTTAAATTTTTTATTCTTCATGATAATTCGAGACCATATGTTCTTCTATCATTTAAAAAAGTAATTGACAAGTCCTTGATTTTATTTTATATTTGTAATGTTTACAATAATCAGGAGCTTCCATGAATATAGAAGAAAAAGTATTTTATATTTTGAAAGAATCAAAAGATCCTTTAAAAAGTAAAGAAATTGCCGAAAAATCAGGATTTGATAAAAAAGAGATAGATAAAGCTATAAAAAGTTTAAAAAAGAGTGAGAAAATTTTTTCACCGAAAAACTGTTTCTACTCGGTTAAAAACGGATAATATCATGGAAATCAAGCAAAATGAAATAATTGAATTTATGAGATCTAACGGAATAAAACCTTCTTATCAAAGAATAAAAATATATGAATATCTGGTAAAGAACAGAAATCATCCCACTACGGAAATCATTTATCATAACCTGATAAAAAAGATCCCCACTTTTTCGAGAACAACAGTCTACAATACAATGGAACTTTTTATAAAAAGGGGAATTGTTTCAATGATATCCATTGACGAAAAAGAGGCGAGATTTGATGCGGACACATCTGTTCACGCCCACTTTATGTGTACAATCTGTAAAAACATTTATGATATTCCGGTCAAATCGGGAGAAGTAAATATTTCAGGTCTTAAAGGATTTAAAGTCAGCGAAAACCATATAAATTTCAAAGGTATTTGTAAATCCTGCTCCAAACATAATAAATCGGAAATCAACTGAAAGTATAAATTTAAAGCATAGCTGTACGACCTCAATTATTTTAACATCAAATTTTCAGCCCGTTTAACTTAAGGAGTGTTTAACAAAACACGCCTTTTTGTGTTGAAAATGTAAAAAATATATACTACTATATAGATTGAAGAGATGAAAAAAATAGATATTTTTTCAGAATATAAATGTCGTTACTGTGACAGAGAAGCAGATATATTTATAGTTCTTAAAGATCATGGAGAATCTATCCCGTTATGTTCGTTTCACTCAATTATTTCCCTTATTGGAAATGACAATTCAAGAGAAACCGGCACAATTAAAAAGATAAAAAATGTATCCGGAGGAGGAAAAGATGTCAAAGAATCTTATGGCACATGAATCTGCCGTCGCCAGTGCAAAAATGTTTTTTCAAATGTTATTGATAGCATCCGTTTTATCATTTTTCTTACATATAACACTTGTCTTCTTTAATCTATATCCGGATTTTAAACAAATAAAAAACAAACCTATTCCTCCGGATGGGGAAAAAATTTCGAATAAAACCATTGTCAACTATTTTTTCGGTTTCTCTATAACTTTAAATGATTTAGTACCTCTTCCCGAAGAGTTTATCGATTTTTTTAACGGCAATAAAGATCTTTCAAACTTTATAGTTCGAAAAAAACTGATAAAAAAAAAGATCCTAAAACTTTTTTTAAACGGATACTATGACAATTTTTTTATCAGATTTCCTAAAAATCTTAAAAAGGCTTTTATTAAATACTCATTTGTCTATTTTTTTATCCTCTTTTACATCGGATACTTTTATATCCGTTCGATCGGAGTTAAGAATGATATTTTTCTTAGAGGAATGAAAATATTGTCAAAAAAGAATCTGATTAAATTAATGAAAAAGGAGTGTCTCGCGGAAAACCTTCAGGGGGGAGTTGAGAACAATTTAAAAATAGGAGAGATCTATTTACCCCGCGAAGCCGAGCAGAAACATATCCTCATCCTCGGTTCAACGGGAACAGGGAAGACAGTTTTGGCAAATCAGATCATCGGACAGTCCATTCTTAGGCAAAACTCTTCATCCAATCCGGAAAAATCAATATTTTATGATATAAAAGGAGAGTTGTTGGCAAAACATTTTAATCCTGAGAAAGATTTTATATTCTATCCTTTCGACAAAAGATGTACGGGATGGAACTTTATGAATGAGATCAGGAATTATGCGGATTTTGATGTCCTTTCGTCAATTCTTTTTGAACCGCCTAAAGATTCAAAGGATCCTTATTGGTACAATGCGGCAAGGGATATTTTCAGGATCGGTATTTTAAATCTGTACATCTCCCGTTTGAATAGAGATGGAAACGTTCCGAAAAACAGAGATATTTGGGATTTTTTTTCCATGCCGCTTGAAAAAATAAAAAATACTCTGGAAAGCAACCTCCCCTCCGAAGAAAAAGGTGCATTGAAACATATCAATTCACCGCAAAGTCCTCAAGCGGCAAGCGTGCTCTCAGTTCTTCAAGAGAGGATATCCTTTTTTAAATATCTCTATTATATAGACGGTGATTTCAGTTTCAGGGAATTTATTTCAAACAATATAAACGGAAATCTCTTCATGCTGAATATAAAACGTAACGATTCTATTTTTAAACCGTTAATGACATTTGTAATAGATCTTATGATAAAAGAGACGTTAAGTCTGCCTGATATTTCCAGACCGGATGAGAGACGGATAAATTTTTTCATTGATGAGTTCGGTTCTCTCTCAAAACTGCCATCGGTATTTGATTTTCTGACAATGGCAAGAGCAAAGGGAGGAGCATTTTGCATCGTCAATCAGGATCTGGGATCAGTTAGCGATATCTACGGGAAAGAGAAAAAAGAAACTTTTTTTAATAATTTTAATACAAATCTTATTTTTATGCTGAACGACCCGACAACTGCCGAATTTTTAAGTAAAGCACTTGGTGAACAGGAGATCATTCAGAAATCAGGTGACAGACAAATATCTCCGAATTCGCTCGGTGACACCTACACTCACAGAGAACAATTCAAAATAAACAGAGTGGTTCTTCCTTCCGAATTAATTAACTTAAAACCATTTAACTGCTATTTTAAATATTCAGGTGTGGGATTTACCAAACTCAAAATTGAAAGAATATTTTACAATTCTATCCAGCCACCGTTCATTGAAACTGAAAACACACTCGAAAGATTTAAAAGTAAAACTACTGAAAAAATTGAAGAAGAGAACGAAGACAATTCACTTTTCTATCTTTGAGGCACGAAACAGACTAATTCGGGAATAATTTAACAGAGGCAATATTTAAAAACAGATTTTTATCCGACTCAATCATTTTGACGAGTTCTCTCTCAACATTTTTCCAATCCGTTTTATCTCTTCGCATTTCAATATAAAGATCAAAAACATTATTGCACGAATTTTTGTTTGATTCTGACTCTTTATCCTTTTTTTCATTTTCCATTATTGACTCCTATCAAGAATATATAATAAAAAAAGATTTTTGTCAACATTTTTTATATTTTCAACATTTACAAAGGTGTCTTTTAAATATTTTGACTTAAAAAAGAATTTTGTGTAAAATATAATTAACCTCTTAGGGGAGAGGATAAATAGAGAAGGAGATTTTATTAAATATGTATCTTTACGGATTGCTTTTTATTCTATTACTTATTTTGGGATTAGAAAAACTAATAAGATATAGGAAAACAAAAAAAGATAAAACTTTTAACGAGAGGATAAAGAAAAGATATTCAAAAGATTGATATATTATCTTATATAATCCATAATTTTTTTAAAAAATTTAATTTCAGTTTATTTTTTCCTGATTTTATTTTATACTACTTTGTGAATATCGGAGGTTTTTATGAAAAATTTTAAAAATATTCTTATATCCGTTTTTATATTGACATTCTCATTGTCACTTTTTTCTCAATCTGTGAATTTAAATGATCCTGAATTCCAGAATATGATCTTTAAGGCTCAAACTAACGGGAGACTTAGAGTTATGATAACCTTCTCGGTTCCCGATTTAATAAAACTGACGAAGAAATCAACACAATTTAAAACAGGAACAACTCCAAGTAATGTGTTAAAGCAGAAAGCCTACAACGCTGATCTGAAACTTGAAAATGCTATATTCAAAGTTGCGGACAAAATACTTTTCAATATGAATAATACCGATTATAAAGTTACCAGACGTTATTCGACTCTTCCTTTTCTTGCTATATCAGCAAGTCCCGAAGCATTATATATTTTGAAAGATCTACCGGAAGTAAAATCTATAACGGAAGATAAACTTATTCACTTACCGAAACCGGTTGAATCCACTATGGATAAAACTCCGGATAGACCTCAGCTTATGGAATCAACAAAAGTAGTGGGAGCCGACCTTGCATGGTCGATGGGAGTGACCGGAAAGGGATGGTATGTCGCTATTCTTGATACGGGGATAAGAAAAACACACAATATGTTTAAAGGGAAGGACATAGTTGAGGCATGCTACTCAGCCGAAGGTGACTGCCCGAACGGAACAACCCAGATGATCGGGGACGGTGCTGCCGCTCATTTCTATGATCATAGTGATGCCAACGGCTATGACCACGGAACACATGTTGCGGGAATTGCCGCCGGTAATAATCACACTGCTATTTTCGGAGTTGCTAAAGAAGCGAACATCATTGCCATTCAGGTATTTTCATATTTTGCTTCGGATAATAGCGTCGGAAGTTGGAGCTCAGATCAGATAAAAGCACTTGAATATGTCTATCAACAGAGAAATAACTATAACATTGCAGCGGCAAACTTAAGTCTCGGGGGGGGTTCATTCAGCTCTTTTTGCGACGGTTCACACTCTCAGTATAAAAAAATAATAGACAATCTTATAAATGTGGGAATCGCTACAATTATTGCGACAGGAAATGAATATTATTGCAATGCTGTTGACAGCCCGTCCTGCATCTCTTCAGCAATAGCT
>Ga0256846_1000450_pt1 | contig 16764 bp, 17 predicted proteins | sample TevniametaG_FD_189098 | JGI IMG/M metagenome (GOLD analysis project Ga0256846, IMG submission 189098) | Tube worm associated microbial communities from hydrothermal vent at the East Pacific Rise, Pacific Ocean - Tevnia | ecosystem: Host-associated > Annelida > Integument > Unclassified ...
GGCCCGGGAGTTGTGTTCCGACTGCGGCGCCACCGGGTTTCAATCGGGTATCTCCACGGCCGCCCGCCAGCAATTATGGCGGGCCCGCCATGAAGCGGCGGAAACGATTCAGCGGGCCCATCCGGGAAAAAAGAATATGATCGTCGATGCAGCCGTTCCCCTGTCCCGATATTCGGAAATGGTTCTCTTTTCCCAGGCTGTTGTGGCGGAGGAGAAGGTGGCCGGATACGTTTTCGGCCATGCCGGCGACGGCAACCTGCACGTGATGATGATGGGCGATCCGGAAGACGATATCGAATGGTCCCGCATGTCCGATGTCAACCACCGCATTGTCACCCGGGCCGTGGAGCTAGGCGGCACCTGCACCGGCGAACACGGCATCGGTATCGGCAAGCGCCGGTTCATGGCCCTGGAACACGGTGCCAGTTACACCCTCATGCGGCAGATCAAAGACCTGCTCGATCCGGCCGGCCTGATGAACCCGGACAAGATTTTTTAGCTCCGAAATCCCGGAAATCATTGCCGTGCTGTCACTGAATACCGTTTCTGGATAAAAATGATAGCAGTGATTACCTAAAAATATGAAAAAATATTCATACCTGTGAATGAGTCCGGCTTTCCTCACAGACACTGAAATGACATTATCTTGAATATATTTAAGTAGATAAATAACAAATTGAACCGCCGCCCTGCAGCCGGTGTGGATTTTGCATAACCACAACTGGATAGCAGTATTATTATCAACGTGTATCCAGAGGACTCGAAAGGCAGCGCGGTGGAAAATATCGAATCAGATCTGTCATCCAACAAAGGCGGCAGACGGACCGGCATCGAGCGGCGGGAGTTTGACTTTACAGCCTACATTCCGGAACGCCGGTGCGGCAATGAACGTCGACGCGGCAGTGAACGCCGGCGAAAAGGGGAACGAAGAAAAGAAGACCGGATGCGGGACAAGCAGGAATAGCCGACCGCGGCTGTTTAACGCAAGGCGATATTTCTCCGGCCCCCGAACCCGTTTCAGGCTGCCGAAACCACCCCCGTAAAACGCCGGTTGTCTCCCGCCAGGGCCCAACTGCGCGAAGTCACAGCCCGGTCCCCGGCGGAATCATTTCATAGCCCCCTAAGGGGATGACCATGCCAACGGGTTGACGCGGGTTACCCGGGCAGCTCGAGCGGGGTCAACAGATTTTCTTCCATAAACCGGATTTCGTCAATGCCTGAAATTAAAATTTCCGGGTCGATTTTCAGCTCTTTTTTGGGAATCTTATCCTTATAGTCGATCTGAGACAGGATGTACTTAATACAGTTCAGCCGGGCCATTTTTTTGTTATCCGAGCGGATAATGGTCCAGGGTGTCAGCGTCCGGTTGGTTTCGTTGAGCATTTGAAATTTCCGGACAGTATAATCATCCCACATTTCCTGGGCCATCCGGTCCACCGGCGAGATTTTGTATTGTTTTAACAGATCGGTCTCCCGTGAATCGAATCGTCGCAATTGCTCATGCTTGGAAACGGAAAAGAAAAATTTAAACAGCCGCACCCCGTCCTTAACCAGCATCTCCTCAAGGAGCGGCACATCCTTTAAAAACCGTTTATTCTGCTCATCAGTACAAAACCCCATCACCGGTTCCACCATGGCACGGTTATACCAGCTGCGATCGAACAGCACGATCTCTCCTGCCGACGGCATGTGCTGGATATACCGCTGAAAATACCATTGAGAGCGCTCTGTGTCGTCAGGCGCCTGCAGGGCAACGACCCGTGTCCCCCGGGGGTTCAGGTGTTCGATAATTCTCTTGATCGTCCCCCCTTTTCCGGCGGCATCCCGGCCTTCGAATAAAAGCAGCAGGCGCAGGCCCTTTTTCTTGACATGCTTTTGCATCTTTAAAAGTTCAACCTGAAGCTTGCGGAGCTCTTCCTCATAGAAAAGAGTGAATTTCTTGACCCATACGGCCTGGCGGCTTTTTGATTTTTTCTTATCTTTATTTTTATCAGCGGTATGCTCGATCAGTTTCTTCTTGAGCTTTTTTCCCGTATTTTTTTTGGGGGGGACGGATTTTTTTTTCTTGGCACTACCATGCTTTGTCATTTAGAGCCTCCTCTTGTCAGGAATAATAAAAACAAATCTGTACAAGCCTGCACGCCACTTGTGATAAAAAGCATTTACATGATGGTTTTGCCATACTTCTTTTTCTGATTTTTCATTATTTTCAGCTCCCGGTTACCGGAAATAACGATATTCGGATCCGGGGAAAAATCGAGCCGCCGGTTCCGGCCGCGATAGCGCACCGAATTTAAAATCAGCTTCATCGTGGAAAGCCGCGCCAGGTGTTTATCGTCAGAGCGAACAATATACCAGGGCGATTTTTTCGTGTGGGTTTTTTTCAACAGCTGATATTTTTTTTCGGTAAATTCATCCCACAGATCCTGGGCCTGAAGGTCGACTTCGGAAAGCTTCCACTGTCGGAGCGGATCATTTTTCCGGCGTTCAAAACGCCGGGCCTGTTCTTCCTTGCTCACCGAGAAATAAAGCTTCAGCAGAACCGTTTTGCCTGCGTCTTCGATAAAATTATTTTCGTAGATAACCACTTTTTTCATAAACCGCCGGTACTGCGCCTGGGTGCAGAACCCCATGACCGGTTCCACCATGGCACGGTTGTACCAGCTGCGGTCAAACAGGACGATTTCGCCCGCCTGGGGAAAATGTTCAACGTATCGTTTGATGTGAAGCTCTGTCTTCTGGCGGTCACTCGGTTTCCCCAGGGCCACCACCCGATACCGCTTTTCGTTCATATACCGGGTGATACGGCGAATGGTCCCCCCCTTGCCCGAAGCATCCCGGCCATCGAACAGGATGATCATTTTTTTACCGGTTTTTTCCAGGTGCCGCTGCATTTTGATCAATTCCGCCTGATAGGGCGCCAGCTCTTCTTTATTGTAAAATTTTATCAGCGCCGCCTTGATGACTTCTTCTTTATCTTTTTTCTTGAGAACCCGCAGAACTTTCTTGATCTGCCGGCTGTAGTCCCCGGCCGTATCGATTCTGGTTTCGATTTTTTCAACCACTTCCCGGATCTGGGTCATGGCCCCGCTGCTCTTCTTTTTAGTATTGTCACCGTGTTTTTTGGAAGTGGCGTGTTTCATTTGTGCCCCGCAACGTTTATGGCTGGATGGCGGCGGACTTTAACAGATCCAATGCCGCTCAATTCAACTTTTTCCCGATTTCAAACATCTTTTTATAAATGGGCGGCAACCCGCAGGCGTCGATGCCGGCCACTGTTTTTCGGACCGGATAAGGAATGCGAAAATGCGTCACCGTCACCCCTGCCGGCGCAATACCCACAATGGCGAATGATGCCCGGGGGTCGCCATCGTGCATCCGCCCGACACTGCCCGGATTGATAAAATGCACGCCGGCCGCTTTTTTATAGTATGGCCGGTGGGAGTGCCCCATGATCTGTACCTGGTAAGGCGCCATATGTGCCAGTTGTCGAAAGCGGCTGGCCGGCGCATCGGGGCCGAGCGCCTCCTCGGCATCAGCAACCGTGCCGTGAAAAATACCGATACGGACCTTATTGAGGGTGATATCCCGATCCGGGGGCAGCGATTCCAGGTAACGCCGGTTTTTTTTCGACAGCTGTCCGGCCGTCCAGAAATACATCACCCGCTTTTCTTCTTTCCGGGGCCGCTTGAGTTTTTTACCGTGCAGTATGCGCAGCAGCTTCAGATCGGTATTGCCCAGGATACTGAACGTTTTCTTTTTTTTACGAAACCACCGAATAGTCTCGTTGGGAAACGTGCCATACACCGTCAGATCGCCAGTCTGAATGATCCCGTCGGGCCGGGTTGGCTTGATATAGTCAACGACGGCTTTGAGCGCCGGCCAGTTGGCGTGAATATCTCCCAGGACGAGCAGCTTCAGCATGTTGACTTTCATGGATATGGGCCTGGTTATTTGGACCAAAATTGAGCGATTGTTCGCCGGCTCTGCGCCCCGTCGATTGCGCGTTCAACTTCGGTCCGATATCCTAAGTTTTCCGGAAAACAGTTTGATCTCCTGGGTGAGATTTTCAAACGCCTTTTTTTTCGGTTTTTTTCCATGGGCCTTTAACAACCGTCTGAGCGCGTTCGCATCTTTGGTTATTTTTTTCAGCTCCTTATCGGTCAGACCGTCGATATTTTTTTTAATTTTTTTGATCCGCCTGAGGAGTTTGTTGGATTGTTTTTTAAAGGCAATATAACGCGCCAGGTATTTCTTTTTCCATAAGGGCTTCAGTTTTTCTTTTGCCGACCGTATTTTCCTGGCCAGCTTATCCAGGGCCATGCGGGTGTTTTTCACAGACCGCAAACCATTGGATTTCTCCACAACAGCCGGCTTTGACGCCTCGGCCGGCGGACGGGCAGAAAAACCCGCCACCGCTTCCTTGATACGGGCAGCGTAATAATTTCCGATGGAATGGATGGCGGCAAGCTCCTGCAGGGAAATTTCCTGCAATTGTCTGACGGTGGTAATGCCGTTTTCCTTCAGCCGCTTGAGTCGGGCCGGGCCGATATATTTAACCCGGGCCAAATCGTCTGTCTGGGTGAGCTCATCATTTTTCATGCTTCGTATCCTTTTTTCCGGCATTCAGTCACCTGACGAGAAACCCGTGGCCAGACATTCTGGTGCGCGGAGCCGGCCGGCACTGCGCGCCCTTTCAGGGCCAGGGCTATGTCTCTTTAAAAAGTTTTGCCGCCTGATCAATGTCTTCCGGGCAGAAAACGAACAGACAGCGGGTATCCGCAGCCGCCACCACCGAGCCATAGACGTAACTGATATTGACCCCCGCCTCACCGAACTTTTTGGCCAGCCTGGACAATTCCCCGGGCCGGTTTTTCAACTCGACGGCGATGACCGGAACGATGTCAAAAACATAGTCGTTCCGCGAAAGGAGGTCGATGGCCTGGTTGGTCATGCCATCGGCCGGCAGGAGGCGGATCAAGGCGAATTCGGCCGAATCCTTACGCATGGAATTGTAGCTGGCCGCCGACGCGATCCGCTTGAGGGATTTTCCCCGGGCCTGGAAAAGTGATTTGACATAGCTGGAGGCGTCCTGAATCGTGATGGCATCGATGTTGATGCCGGCGGTGCCGAACATTTCTGTTATTTTCCCCAGCTCACCAGGCTGGTTTTTTAGAAACAGGGAAATTTCTGTTCTGATCATGGGGGCTCCTTGAGTTTTGCTTTACCGTCTGACTATCATTGCCAAAAAAACGAAATAAAGTCAATACGGTTGCCCGGGCAAAAGACTTCTTTACAATACATCTATTTTAGTTTAGAAAACATGGATCCATAAAGTTCTCGCTATGCACCGAAAGCAGGGGGAGCGATATCCCTTGATGGATCCATTCACTCATCACTTTTCAAAACAGGGAGGAAATTAAATGAAAAAAGGACTTTTAGCGGTTACGGTTGCCCTGGCGATCATCTGCGGCGGATTTGCCACGGCGGCAATGGCCAGCAGCATTGACCTGGCCAAACAGTCAACTCTGGAAGAAATTGTCAAACGGGGGGAAATCCGCATCGGCTTTGATGTCGGTTATGTTCCCTTTGAAATGTCCGATAAAAAAGGAAACTTTATCGGCTTTGATATCGACATGGGCAAGATGATGGCCAAGGCCATGGGCGTCAAATTCGTGCCGGTCAATACGGCCTGGGACGGCATCATCCCTGCACTGGTCACCGGCAAGCTTGACATCATTGTCGCCGGCATGACCATTACCCAGCAGCGAAACCTGAAGGTCAACTTCGCCGATCCCTACATCATCGTCGGACAAACCATTATCTTAAACGGTAAACACAAAGGGACGGTTAAATCATACAAAGACCTGAACGACCCGAAATACACCATCACGTCCAAGCTGGGAACCACCGGCGAACAATCGATTAAACGCCTGATGCCCAAAGCCAAGTACAAATCATTTGAAGACTCCACCGAGGCGGCGCTGGAAGTGGCGGCCGGAAGAGCCGATGCATTTGTCTACGACCTGCCCACGGCAGCGGCCTTTTTTGCCAAACAGGGGAAAAAAGCGGACCTGGTATTCCTGGATGAGCCGTTTACCTTTGAGCCGCTGGCATTTGCCGTCCGCAAGGGCGATCCGGATTTTCTCAACTGGCTGAACAATTTTCTGCGTCAGATTAAAAACGACGGCCGGTATGACAAAATGTACGACAAGTGGCTGAGAGGATCGGACTGGATGAAACTGGTCCAATAACCGGTAACCGGAATGGTTGACCGAAATCATACCGAAGCCGATGGATCAGCCATGCGTGATCCATCGGCTTTATTTTTTCTGACACCTGATCTTCTGAACTAGGGATGGCCATGAATGATTCACTGAGCAAAAACAGGCATACTTTCTGGATGGCGTTCTTTCTTATCGCAATTTTCGGGTTGATCGGAGGATTTGTTCTCGCGACCTCCCAGATCGACTACACCTGGCGCTGGGCCGAGGTTCCCACCTATTTCATCCATCATGGAAAAGTAGAAATTACTTCAGAGGTCGAGGGAGCTGTATCCCGCATTGAGACCCGGTCGGGCAAGACCGTGATCTACGTTAAAAGTGACGACGGCGGTGAAGTGGCCTATAAAATTCCCAAGGGCGAAATTCAGGTTGACGAAGGCGATTTCGTCTACCCGGGCGATGCCCTGGCCGCGTATCAGAAATGGCAGCCCGGCCTGCTGATGCTCGGATTGTGGATGACGTTGAAAGTCAGCCTCTACGCGATTATCATCGGGGTGATTATCGGTATTATCGGCGGCGTCGCCCGGATCTCCCCCAATCCGGCCTTGAGCTGGTTTTCCTATACCTATGTCGAACTCATCCGGGGCACCCCCCTGCTTGTTCAGATTTTTATCTGGTATTACATCGGCTCCACGCTGGTTAACCAGCTCCTTTCCCGCTATCACCTGTTCAAGATTTCCGCCATCTGGTACGGGGTGATCGCGCTGGCCATTTTCGCAGGGGCCTATGTGACCGAAATTGTCCGGGCCGGTATCCAGTCGATCAACCGCGGCCAGACCGAAGCGGGACGGTCTCTGGGCATGACCCACACCCAGACCCTTCTGCACATTATCCTGCCCCAGGCGCTGCGCCGCATCCTGCCCCCCCTGGCCGGCCAGTTCATCAGCCTGATCAAAGACTCTTCTCTGTTAGGGATCATTGCCATCCGGGAGCTGACCAAAGCCACCCGGGAAGCCGTCACAACCAGCTTTGCCTCTTTTGAAATGTTTTTTACCTGTGCGTTTCTCTATCTGCTGCTGACCTTTACGCTTTCTCTGTTTGTTCAATATCTGGAAAGGAGGATGGCAAATAAATGATCGACGTGAAAAATATCAACAAGACATTTCATGTCCCCGATGAAGTCAAGGCGCTGGTGGATGTATCCTGCCATATCGATCCCAGTGAGGTTGTGGTCGTCTGCGGCCCGTCGGGATCGGGGAAAAGCACCTTTCTCAGATGCCTCAACCGCCTGGAAACAGCGGATTCCGGACAGATTGTCATTGACGGGATCAACGTCCTAGACCCCAAAACAAATATCAATCATCTGCGGGCCGAAGTGGGAATGGTGTTTCAATCGTTTAACCTTTTCCCCCATAAGACGGTTTTACAGAATGTAACCATCGCGCAGACGGTTGTCCGCAGACGATCCAAATCCGAATCCCGGGAAAAGGCCATCCGCCTGTTGAAAAAAGTCGGCATCCGGGACAAAGCGGATGCCTATCCGGATAATCTGTCCGGCGGGCAGCAGCAGCGGGTAGCCATTGCGCGGGCCCTGGCCATGGAACCGAAAGTCATGCTTTTTGACGAGCCCACGTCAGCGCTGGATCCCGAAATGATCGGAGAGGTCCTCGATGTCATGAAAACCCTGGCCAAGGAAGGCATGACCATGGTCTGTGTCACCCACGAGATGGGATTCGCCCGGGAAGTCGCCGACCGGGTGATTTTCATGGACGCGGGCGCTATTATCGAAGTGGGCGCACCCGCGCATTTTTTCACCAACCCGACGCATGAACGCACCAAGCTCTTTTTAAGCCAGATCCTCTGATTTCCAAAATATTTCCGGATTGCCGGAATACCGGACACCTGTCGCAGGCGCCGACCGGGAGATTTGACATCCGTTTTGCGGCTGTGGCATAATTATCCGACTCGTCCATATGGCTGTTTTATCATATGGCACCCTGCCCGCCGGTCATTTCTGACCGGCGCAATCGATCAATAGCGAAGGAGGAAACGGAATGAAAAAGAAACAATTTGGAACCATTCTGGTGGGGCTGGTTATTATCATCGCCCTTGCCTTGCCGTCGCAGGTTCTGGCGGCCAGGGAAATCAAAATCGGGGTGATTTATCCCCTCACCGGCGGTGCGGCGGCAGCCGGCCGGGAATTGAAAGCCGGCGCCGAACTGGCCGCCGAGATTGCCAATGCGGTCATGCCCGAGATCGACATGACCATGGCCAAAAAGGCCGGGATCCAGTCCCTGGGCGGCGCCAAAATCAAACTGATCTTCAAGGATCACGAGGGCAACCCCACCCTGGGTGCCGATCTGGCCAAGAAACTGATTCTTGATGACAAGGTGGACGGCATTCTGGGTTGTTACTTCAGTTCGGTCACCAAAACGGTCAGCGCCGTGGCCGAGCAGTATGGCATCCCCATGATCAACGGGTCGTCAACCTCGCCGGGCCTGACTGAGCGCGGATTCAAATGGTTCTGGCGCACCACGCCCCACGACAAGTGGTTCACCAAAGACCTTTTCGAACTGATCAAAGGGTTGAAAGACGGCAAAGTCCGGGGCGTTTCCGCGGTGCCCGCCGGCGATCTGAAAACCATTGCCGCGGCCTGTGAGAAAACCGAATGGGGGTCTCATGTATCGGCCCTGATTAAGGATTTCGCCAAAGAATACGGTCATACCGTCAGGAAATCGCTGCTTTACGCCGCCAAATCGGCCGACCTGTCCAGCGAGGTCCGCTCCCTCAAGGCCGCGCACCCTGACATCATGCTCTTTGCGTCGTATACGTCCGACGCCATCCTGATGGTTAAAACAATGAAGGCCCAGAAGGTATCGGCCAAGGTTGTCTGGGGACAGGATGCCGGTTTCGAAAAACCCGAATTCCGTAAAACCCTGGGCAAGGATATCGAAGGCGTTTTAACCCGTACCGTGTTTCTGCCCAAGGTGGTTGAATTAAAGCCCCTGGCCGGTCAGGTCAACAAACTCTACAAAGCCAAAACCGGCAATGATCTGGGCGGTGCATCGGCCCGGGCGTTCACCGGTCTGCAAACCTGGGTTCACATACTCGAAAAAGCCGGATCCACAAAACCGGCGGATATCCAGCGCGTCGCCAACAGCATCGAGATTCCCGGCAAGGAACTCGTTGTTCCCTGGGCGGGCATCAAGTTTGCCAGTACCGGCAAGGAGATGGGACAGAATGTACTCGGCTCGGGCCTCATCGGTCAGTACCAGATGGGCGCCGACGGCAAAATCGGTCTGGAAATCGTCTATCCATTTGACGTGGCTTCGGCCGATATGATTTATCCTTTCAAGGGGTTCTGATCCGGTCACGGGTAACGACGCATCCCGTCTCTGTCCGCCGGGGTCTCTGGCCATCAAAGACCACCGGCGGACGCTTTTGATATTTGTATTTTTTCCGGGAGTGGACGAATGGAAATCCTGCTGAGCTCCCTTGCTGCGGGATTACTCATCGGCATGGCGCTGGCCCTGGTGGCCCTGGGGCTGACAATTATTTTCGGCGTAATGGACATCGTCAATTTCGCCCACGGCGAATTTCTCATGATCGGCATGTATACCGGTCTGCTCACCGCCCAGGCCACGGGGATCGACCCGCTGTTCACGCTGCCCGTGGCGGCACTGGCCGGTTTTGTTCTCGGCACGGTCTGTTACTACGGCTTTATCCGGTTTCTCCTGCGCGGCCCCATGGTGGCCCAGCTGCTGGGAACCTTCGGTCTGATGCTCTTTCTGCGCAACCTGGCGCTGCTGATTTTCGGCGCCGAGGACCGTGCGCTGCATCACGGTTTTCTCGTCGGCAAAAGTTTCGATCTGGGCATGGGCGTGATTGTTTCGGCCACCAAGCTCGCCGCCGCCCTGCTGTCGATTCTTTCTTTCTGGGCCGTCTGGCTGCTGATGAACCGGACCCGCATCGGCAAGGCCCTCACCGCCACGGCGCTCAACCCCCAGGGCGCCCGCTACATGGGCATCCCCACCGAAAAGATGAACGCGCTGGCCTGGGGCATCGGCGGCGCCACCGTCACCATCGCCGGCGCGCTGCTGGTCAACTTCTGGTCGGTCAATCCCTTTGTGGGCCTGCTCTTTACCATGATCGCCTTTACCATTGTGGCCCTGGGCGGTTTCGGAAGTATTCGCGGGGCCTTTTTCGCCGGTCTGGTCGTGGGCCTGTTGACGGAGATTCCCGGGTTCTGGGATTTTTTCAGCTATACCTTTGATGCCCAGTGGATGTACGATGTCCCCATGACCTCGTTTAAATATACCTGGGTCTATCTGGCTTATTTCATCATCATGGTTATCCGTCCAAGGGGGCTGTTCGGATGGAAGCATTAAAAAGCGCCTTTGATTTTTCCGACGCCCCCCGGGTGGACCGGATCTGTGCGGCCTCGGTGGCCGTGGCCCTGCTGTTTTTTCCTATCTTCTCTCCGTCGGCCTTTGCCATGGCCACCCTGATCCAGTTTTTTATCTTCGCCCTGTACGGCATGGGCTGGAACACCATCGGCGGGTACGGCGGGCAGGTGGATCTGGGCAAGGCCCAATACGTCGGCATCGGCGCCTATACAACGGCCGTCATGCTGATCCGCTGGGATATTCCCTTCTGGGTGTCCATGCCGATCGGCATGCTTTTTTCCATTGTGTGGTCTTTTATCATCGGCTACCCGCTCTTCCGGCTGAAGGGACACTACTTTGCCATTGCCACCATTGCCACCTCGCTGGTGCTCAAGGATCTTTTCGAAGTGTGGGATTTTGTCGGCGCGGCCCGCGGCCTGGAAATTTCGCCGATTAAATACACACCGCCCGATTTTCTGCGCCTGATTTTTAAAGAAGACATTTATTATTATTACATCATTTTCGCATTTTTCCTGCTGGGCATTCTCTATATCAACTGGTTCCGCAAGTCCCGGCTGGGCTTTCAACTGCGCGCCATCAAAGACAACGAAGACGTGGCCCGGTCCCTGGGGATCAGCGTGCACTGGTCCAAGGTCAAAACCTACGCCATTGCCACGGCTTTTGTCAGCATGGTCGGATCGTTCCACGCCTGTTATATCAAGAATATTGAGCCCGAAGACACGATGAGTCTCGACATCTCGATCCTCATCGCACTGATGGCCATGCTGGGCGGGGCCGGATCGCTCTGGGGCCCCATCATCGGCGCCGGGGTACTGATCCCGCTGAAAAGCTATCTCAAGGAATGGCTCGGCGCCCGGGCCGGGCTGGTCGGTATCGACCTGATTATCTACGCGGCCATCATCATGGTGATTTCGGCCCGGGAGCCCCGCGGTATCTGGGGCATCGTCGAACGCGTGCGCCGCCGGAAGAGGATGTGATGCCGATTCTCGACGTTCGCCATCTGGTCAAGGAATATGGCGGCCTGCGGGCCAACGACGATATTTCCTTTGCCATTGACACCGAGGAGCTACTCGGCGTCATCGGTCCCAACGGCGCCGGTAAAACCACGCTCTTCAACTGTATTGCCCGGCTTCATCCGGTGACATCCGGACAGATTTTTTTCGACGGTGTTAACGTGACCGCCAGAAAAGCCACCGACATGGCCCGCATGGGCCTGGCCCGGACCTTTCAGGTCTATACGGCGGGCGGCGATCTGACGGTGATCGAAAATATCATGGTGGGCTGCTTTCTCCGTACCGCTTCCCGGATCGATGCCCGCCGGCGGGCCGAGGCCATCCTGGCCGATTTCAATCTCAGCGCTTTTGCCGATGCCCTGGTGAGCGAACTGCCCGTACCGGCCCAGAAGCAGGTAACCATGGCCACGGCCCTGGGAACGGCACCGAAACTGCTGCTGCTTGACGAAGTGGCCGCCGGCCTGACCCCCCATGAAATCGACGGAATGATGGCCCTGATCCGGCACATTCATACGGACATGGGAATTACCGTCGTCCTCATCGAACATGTGATGGACCTGGTCATGAATGTGTGCGACCGCCTGGTGGTGATCGACTATGGCCGGAAAATCGCCGACGGCACGCCGGCGGACATTGCCGCCGATACCGAGGTGATCAAGGCGTATCTCGGAGAACGTTATGTCAAAGAACACGCCGGAGATTTGATGCGATGACGGCGGAACCCATTTTGTCTGTTAATAATATCAAGGTGCGGTATTCCGGTCTGCCCGTGCTCCAGGGGATCTCGCTGGACGTGAATCCGGGGGAAACGGTGAGCGTGGTCGGGGGCAACGGCGCCGGCAAATCGACCCTGCTCCGGGCCATCATGGCCGCCCGGCCGGTGTTTGAGGGCGAAATCCGGTTCATGGGCCGGCCGATCCATACCCTCACCACCGAGGCCATCGTCCGCCGGGGCATCGTTTATATCCCTGAGGAAAAGATGCTTTTCGGGCCGTTGTCGGTCGAGGAAAATCTTCGTCTGGGCGCGTACATCATCAAGGATCAGAAACGCATTGACAAAAACATCGACTTTGTTTTTTCTCTCTTCCCCCGGCTGAAGGAGCGGCGCACTCAGGCGGCATCGACCCTGTCGGGCGGTGAGCAGCAGATGGTTGCCATCGGCCGCGGCCTGATGTCCGGCCCCCGCCTGCTGATGCTCGACGAACCGAGTCTCGGCCTGGCCCCCATTCTGGTGGACGAAGTGCTCGATACGGTGCGGCGGCTGAAAGCGGAAGGTATGACGATTCTGCTGGTCGAACAGAACGTGCGCGAAGCCCTCGACCTTTCCGATCGCGGCTACGTACTCCAGACCGGCCGGATCGTCCGGGAGGGAACCGGCCGCGAGCTGCTCGCCAGCGACATCTTCCGGCAGGCGTTTCTCGGTATCTGACGCGCCGGCGCGTCTTCCGGCCCGGCTTGGCGGGAGCTGCCCCGGGAGAAACGACAAAATAAAAACCAACCGCATGGCCGGCAGGCAAAGGAGGATGAGATGAACAAACAAATGACCGCCCGTGAACTGCGCCGGGAAATCCGGGCCGGGCGCTGGACCACCCAGACCAGCGGCGCGGCCGCCGGATATGTTCAGGCCAACCTGGTCATGCTGCCACGGTCACAGGCCTTTGACTTTCTTCTCTTCTGCACCCGCAACAGCAAACCCTGTCCAGTCCTCGACGTGCTTGATCCGGGAACGGTGGCGCCGGCCATTGCCCCGGAAGCCGACCTGACCACCGACCTGCCCCGTTACCGGGTATTTCGAAACGGGGAACTGGCCGACGAGGTCACCGAAGTCACAGACCTTTTTGACGAGGACACAGTCAGTTTCCTGCTCGGATGCAGCTTTTCGTTCGAAAACGCCATGCTGGCCGCGGGTCTGCCCGTCCGCAATATCGAAGCCGGTACGAACGTGTCGATGTATATCACCCGCCGTCCCTGCCGGCCGGCCGGACCGTTTGACACGCCCATGGTGGTCAGCATGCGGCCGCTGACGCCGGTCCAGGCCGTTCGGGCGGTCCAGGTGACTTCCCGGTTTTACCTGACCCACGGCGCACCCGTCCACATGGGCGACCCGGCCGCGCTGGGTATCGCCGATCTTTCCCGGCCCGATTTCGGTGATCCGGTGGACATCAAACCCGGCGAGATCCCCGTGTTCTGGGCCTGCGGCGTGACCAGCTCCCTGGCCGCCGTGTCGGCCGGACTGCCGCTGACCATCACCCATGCGCCGGGCCATATGTTCGTATCCGACCTGAAAGACGAAGACATGACGGTTTTGTAGCCACCTGCCAAACGGAGAAAAGATATGCAGGCAATTGACCTCAACAGCGATATCGGTGAAAGCTTCGGCGTTTATACGATCGGCCAGGATGCGGCCGTTCTGGCCCATATCTCGTCGGCCAATATTGCCTGCGGCTGGCATGCCGGCGATCCCCTGGTGATGGACCGGACGGTCCGCCGGGCCGCGGCGGACGGCGTCGGCATCGGCGCCCATCCGGGATACCCGGATCTCATGGGATTCGGCCGCCGCCGGATGAATTGCAGCCTGGCAGAGATCCGGGCCTATCTGATTTACCAGGTGGGTGCGCTTCAGGGGTTCTGCGCGGCCCACAACGTCCGGCTGCAGCACGTCAAGCCCCACGGCGCCCTGTATAACCACGCGGCCGGGGATGACGAAACGGTCCGCACCATCGCCGAAGCCATCGCCGCCGTGGATCCGTCCCTGTACTACGTGGCCCTGGCCGGACCCCGGGCCGCAGCCATCGCCCGCATCTGCGGCCGGGCCGGGATCAGGGTCGTCTTCGAGGCGTTTCCCGATCGGGCCTATACGCCGGAGGGGAGACTCGCCCCGCGCGGGCAACCCGGTGCCGTCATCACCGATCCGGTCGAGGCGGCCCGGCGGGCCGTGCGGATGGCAACGGCCGGCGAAGTGGTCGCCACCGACGGATCGGTGGTGCCGCTCCACCCCCAGACGCTGTGCGTCCACGGCGATACGCCCACGGCCCTGGCCCTGGTCAGGCAGATCCGCCATACCCTGGAACAGGCAGGCGTGGCCGTCAAACCGATGGCCCCCTCCGCCGGAGAAAGGGCCACCGATGCCGATACCCCCTGATACCGGCACCGCTTCCGTCCGCCTGCGGTTTCGCCTGGCCGGAGACCGGGGCCTGCTCGTTGAATGCGGTGATGCCATCGACCCGGCCATCAACGACCGGGTGCGCGCCCTGAAAGCCCTGGCCACCCGCCGGCCGCCGGCCGGCGTCACGGAGCTGGTGCCGGCCTACCGGTCCCTCCTGGTCATCTACGATCCGCTGCGGACCGATCCGCAGCAGCTGATGACCGCCTTTACCGCTCTTGGCCGGCAGGTGCGCCGGATGGATATCCCGGCACCGAAAACCGTTGACATACCGGTGTGCTATAGTGATGAATTCGGCCCGGATATCGATTTTGTCGCCCGGCACAACAAGATCAGCGTGGACGATGTTATCCGGCAGCATACCGCGCCCGTCTACCGGATATACATGATCGGCTTCGCGCCGGGTTTCGCCTACCTGGGCGGATTGCCCAAATCGCTGCACACCCCCCGCCTGACCTCCCCCCGGATGGCCGTACCGGCCGGCGCCGTGGGCATCGCCAATGACCAGACCGGCATGTACCCGGTTGAGATACCGGGCGGATGGCGAATCATCGGCCGGACCCCCCTGATCCTCTTTGATCCGGACCGCCCCGAGCCGGTGCCGTACGCGGCCGGCGACCGGATCCGTTTCACCGCCATCTCCCGGCAGAGATACCGGCAGATCATCCATGCCAGGGGGCTGATATGACGGGCCACGGCGGTATCATCCTGAGCCCCGGCGCCCTGACCACGATCCAGGATCGGGGCCGGACCGGATATCAAGCGCTTGGCATACCGGTATCGGGCGCCCTGGACCGCTTTGCCCGCCGGATGGCCAACGCGCTGGTGGATAATCCGCCGGGCTGTGCGGTGCTTGAAATGACGGTGGTGGGACTGACCCTGGCCGTGCTGCATCCCATGGACCTGGCCTTTACCGGCGCCGGAATGCCCATCATGCGTAATCATGCGCCGATGGCCCCCTGGCGCGCGTTCCGGGTCGAGCCCGGCGATCTGCTTACCTTTGGCATGGCCGGCAGCGGGTGTCGCGGCTACCTGGCGGTCCGGGGGGGATTCGATGTGCCCGAGGTCATGGGCAGCCGGGCCACCTACCTGGGCGGAAAGCTCGGCGGCATGACCGGCCGGCCGCTGCAGAAAGGCGATCTGCTTCCCGTGGCGCCGGCCCCGCCTCTTGGCACCCCGCGCTGTCTGCCCGATGATTATTGGCCCGCCTATCCGGACGAGATCGTCCTGCGGGCCATCCCCGGCCCCCAGGCGGATGACTTCACCCGGGCCATTGACCGATTTTTCGAGATCCCCTTTACCCTCGACACCCGGACCGACCGGATGGGCTGCCGGCTCGACGGGCCGGTGATCGCCCTGGACCCCGGCAGCCAGCAGAGCATTATCTCCGAACCGGTTGTACCGGGCAGCGTCCAGATCCCGGCCGACGGCCACCCGATCATCCTGCTGGGCGAACAGACCTCGGGCGGCTATGCCAAAATCGCCACGGTGATTTCTCCGGATCTGTCCCGCCTTGCCCAGGCCACGCCCGGCGTTGTCATCCATTTTGAACGGGTGGACATTGAAACCGCCCACCGGATATACCGGGAAGAAACAATGCGGCGCGATCAAATCATCCAGTCTTTAATCCGGTAACGATCCCGGCCGCTCCCCGGGCAACAACGGGCGTTTTACGGCCGGTCGATCTCCCGGCGCAGGATACCGTTTTCCCGGGCAGCCCCCAGACCGGGGGCCGTCCGTAAAAATATCCGGTTGCCCGGGTGGGCCCGCTCGATGTCCCGGCCGGTTTCATCGGTCATGCGGATGATCCGGATGTTGATCACCGTCAGGCCGGGCCCCATGTACGCGACCGGTTCGCCGACCTGGACGGTATTTCTGATCTCCACCAGCGGCGTCCCGCCGGCACGGCGGATCACGGCCACCGGTTCACAGACCGGCACGGTTCCGGTAGTGACATA
>Ga0256846_1000451_pt1 | contig 16739 bp, 13 predicted proteins | sample TevniametaG_FD_189098 | JGI IMG/M metagenome (GOLD analysis project Ga0256846, IMG submission 189098) | Tube worm associated microbial communities from hydrothermal vent at the East Pacific Rise, Pacific Ocean - Tevnia | ecosystem: Host-associated > Annelida > Integument > Unclassified ...
TATTCTGACGGTTGATACTCTTCGGCTCCGATGGCGATGACGGCAGCGCCATGTTTTATCTCTTTGATCCGGCCTTCCGTTTCCACAGTCGTTACGAAGTTTCCGACATAACCGGTGACTTCCTTGATATTTGCTTCATGAGACACATGGATACGGGGGTGTTTGTAGATTGACGCGATCGTCCTGTTTAAAAGTTCCTGCACATCCATTCCTTCGATGGTTGTGGGAATTCTACGCGCCATCCCCCCCAGATCCTTGCTTTTTTCCAGCAGCTGAACGTCATGTCCCTGTTTGGCAATGGAAAGCGCGCAGGTCATCCCGGCAATACCGCCGCCCACGACCAGGGCTGTTTTATTCACCGGAAGGTCAAATTCCTGCAGCGGTTCCAGATGAGATGCCCGGGCCACCGACATGCGAATAATGTCCTGGGCTTTTTCGGTGGCATCTTCCTTCTGTTTGCCGTGTACCCACGAGCAGTGCTCACGGATATTGGCCATATCACAATAATACTGATTCAGCCCGGCTTCCCGAAGAGTATCCCGGAACAGCGGCTCCAGAGTACGCGGTGAGCAAGCGCCCATCACTACCCGGTTAAGTCCTTTTTCCTTCGCCAGGTCAGTAATTTCCTGGGCCGAATTGGTGGCACATGAAAAGAGCTGCTCCTTTGCGAAAACGACATTGGGCAGTGTCAGGGCATATTCGACTGTGGCCGGCACGTCAACCACACTGGAAATATTGGCCCCGCAATGGCAGACAAACACGCCGATACGGGGTTCATCCCGCGAGACATCCTTTTCCTCGGGATAGGTTCTTTCTCTGGCCAGGTTCCCCCGCCGGTAATCAAGCAGTTCACCGCATTGCGCCCCCGCCCCACTGGCGGTAAAGACGGATTCAGGAATATCCGTCGGCCCCTGAAAAGCGCCGCTGACAAAAACACCGGGTCGGGATGTGCCAATCGGGTTTGATCGCTCCGCCGCACAGAACCCGTGGGAATTCAGTGAAATCCCAAATGTATCCGCGATCCGCTGTTTCTCTTTCGGCGGACTCAACCCCACGGACAGGACGACCATGTCAAACTCTTCTTCTTTGACGCCGTCCCCATCGGTGGCATATCGAACCACCACATTTTTTGTGTCGGAAACTTCCCTGACAACCGATGCATAACTCCGGATAAATTCGACCCCGGGCAGTGCTTCCGCTCTCTGGAAGTAGCGCTCAAAATCTTTCCCGAACGACCGGATATCATTATGGAAAATTGTACAGGACACGTCGGATTCGTGATCTTTTGTCAGGATCACCTGTTTCTGTGTATAGGTACAGCAGACACCGGAGCAGTAGCTGTTGTCGCCTTCGGTGACCCGGCGGGACCCGATGCACTGGAGCCAGGCTATTTTTTTGGGGGGGGTATGGTCTGACGTTCGCAGCACTTTTCCCTCGTAGGGCCCGGTGGAAGATAAAAGACGCTCATAGTCCATACTGGTCAGAACATTCTGCATCTTTCCATAGCCATACTCATCCCGGACCACGGGATCAAACGGTTCGATCCCGGAAGAAAGCACAATCGCGCCGACATTTATTGCCGTTTTTTCTGCGGTCTGAGTAAAATCGATGGCATCTGCCTGACAGACGCGCCGGCAGATATCACATTTTTTCTCCTTCAGAAAAAGACAGCTTTCATCGATATAGGTAACCAGCGGGATCGCCTGCGAAAAATATACATGAACCGCTTTGTTATCCGATATTTCCTGATTGAACGGGTCCGGGTAGGATACCGGACAGTATTCAACGCAGGTTGTACAGCCGGTACATTTATCCTCGATAATGTAACGCGGCTTTTTGACCAGCGACACATCAAAATCGCCTTTTTGCCCCTCTACACCATTAACTTCCGTTAAGGTGAGGACTTCTATGTTCGGATGCCGGCCGACCTCGACCAGTTTCGGAGAGAGAATTCACATCGAACAGTCATTGGTGGGAAAGGTCTTGTCCAGCTGGGCCATATGCCCACCGATACTCGGCCCCTTTTCCACCAGGTATACCTTAAACCCCGATGCGGCCAGATCCAGAGAGGCTTGAATACCACTGACACCGCCTCCCACAACCATGACATCTCCAAAGTTATCGTCCCCGATAATTTCGGAAAAATGTTGCATTTTCTCAACTGGCAATACTTCGTTTTCCACTTTCTATCTCCTGATGATAGTATGCACTTTCCTTAAAGTGAATCCGGGCAGTGCTTATTTGGTTGCTTCCAGCATATCGCAGACAATCTCGGTAATGTCCTTAATCTCGATAATATCTTCATATTCCAGATTCAGGCGGCTTTCCTCAAAATTTGTAATACAATAGGGACAAGACGTTGCCAGAACAGCGGCACCGGTGGCCCGTGCCTGTTTGAGCCGGAGATCAGAAAATCGTTCTTCCTTGGGGGTATCCATCCAGATCCGCCCCCCCCCTCCGCCGCAGCAGAGGCTGTTTTTCTTATAATTTTCCATCTCAACCAGTTCGAGGCCCGCAACCCGGCTTAAAACACTCCGGGGTTCGTCGTAGATGCCGTTGTGCCGCCCCAGATAACAGGGATCGTGGTAGGTTACTTTTTCTGAAAATTCGCCCGTCAGCGTCAGCCGTCCCTCATCAATCAATTCCACCAAGTATTGGTTGATATGAACGACCTCAAAGTGAACCATGAATTCCGGATATTCGTTTTTAAAGGTGTGGTAGCAATGGGGAGAGGAAACGATAATTTTTTTAACGCCCATCTCGACAAACGTCTTGATATTTTCCCTGGCCAGCGTTTTAAAGACCGCCTCACTACCTGTTTTCCGGATGCTTTCGCCGCAACAGCTTTCACGGTCGCCCAGTATTCCGAATGCCACGCCAGCCTTTTCCAAAATAGAGGCAGTCGCAACCGCCACCTTTCTCATCCTGGGATCATAGCTCAAATAACACCCGACAAAATACAACGCCTCCATGTCTTCGGTAAACGGTTTTACCGACAGGTCTTTCGCCCATTGGGCGCGGTTCTTTCGCTCACCCTGGAGCGGGTTCCCCTCTGATATCAAGCTGGCGCGGGCTGTCCTGGCAGATTTGACAGATGCGGGGAATACTTCATACTCCGTTGCAACGCGGCGCAGGGCAACAGCTATGTCAATTTGCTTGACGCCCCGGGGGCACTGTGTGGGGCAGGTTCCGCAAGTGGTGCACCGCCAGATATCTTCGCCATCGATTTCTGTCAAACCAAAGGCCGCCTCCCGAATCAACTTACGCATACTGAAGCGCCGTACCCGGTTCCATGGGCAGACGACATCACACAAGCCGCATTGAAAACAGAGCCTGAAAATCTCTCCACCGGCTTCCTTAATTTCTTCAACTACCTCTATAAAAGGGGCTATCGTTTCCACGGTATTTATCAATCCTTCTTAGACATTCGGGAAAGGGTGTCCATGATCGTATTCAGGCCATATTTACTGGCCAGATCTTCCAGGCCAACTTCCAGGTCTTCCTGTGCGATTTCTTCCACGACTTCCTCTTCTCTTTCTTCCACAACCAGAGCGTCAACGGTGCACCATTTAACGCACAGCGGTTCTTCTTCACCCTCACACATGTCGCATTTCAGCGGCAGGCCGGAATCCGGTTCTTTAAAATCGGCCCGTGACGGGCAGGAAGCCCGGCAGAACGCACATTCACTGTACTCTTTGCCATCAATGGTGTACTTATCCCGGCCGGCGCATTCGGCCACAGTATATTCGCCCGCATAAACAGGTACATAAATATCCGCCAGTGGATCCCGAATAACACGTATCCGTGCGCGCGCCGGATTGCTGCTGCTGTATTTGGGCTTGGCATGGAACGCGGAACAGATCATCTCACATGCCCGGCAGCCATTGCACTTATCCACATCGATTCTGATTGTCTTGATTATTTTCTTTTTTTTCTCACCAGCCACGGTTTGCTCCTTTGTGCTCTATGCATTCACTTTATCTGAGGCAGCCTTCTTTCCGGAAGGTTCACCCTCATCCGTCAGAATTCCCCTGGCGATAAAATCTTCAGCCACATAATCGAGACCCAGTTCATGCAGCGATTCTTTGGTTGGAATACCCTCTTCGTTCCACCCCTTATAGACGTAGTAGGTGTCCAGCAGCTCTTTTTCCAGTTCGGGAAACCGCTTTTTCCAGTGGTCTTCGGGTGGTTTTTCATCTTTTCTTCGCATCCCCCGGTTGATATTGAACGCCCTGAGCAGGGTCCGATACCGCTTGGCCGCCTGTTTCAGCTTTTCCTCATCCATCTCAATACCGGCGCCGGCCGTCATAAACTTCGGGAAATTGTGAATATGATAGGGCGGTTTCATGTGAAAGGACGACAGTCCGGCGCACATGCCCAGGGCATCATCGATGTAGTGCATCATCTCCTGCCAGTCAACAATATCACAGGTCATATCCACTGTCGGGTAATACGGGTTCGAATTTTCCCCGCGGGGTTCCCAGTCCAGAAAATATTGTTTGAATTTATCGTCCGGCACCTGGAACCAGTCTTTGACAAATTTTTCCCGATGTTCTCTCTTGGGAAAGGCCGCCTGGGGGAACTGTCCCTCAATCTGGGTGATGTTTATTTTTTCCCCGGTACAATACATTAGGAAATAGATCGGATTGAGCATGGACAGCTTGAGCGGCAGCTGCTCCTGTTTTTTAATATTATTATGGGCGTACACCTCGGCCCCGTTACCGATCTCTTTCGCCGCCCAGTGGGTGCCATTGGCCAGGACATCCCCGATCCCTTCCCGGCGAACAATTTTGTCGAGCAGATAAAAGTGCCGCCCCTCATTGTCCGCCGGCATATCCGGAAAATCTTTATCCGTCAGAATACCGTTTTCATACAGTTCCAGAGCAAAAGCCATTACCTGGGGGGCGGAATAGCCGTCCAGCCCATATTCCGTGGCGCGCTGGGCAATGGTTAATCCAAACTCGAGGTTGGACATGGCCGCCATGGTGTAAGTCAGTTTTGTAAAACACTTCATCATATAAGTCGGCAGGCCCGGCAATGAAATGGTCGCTCCACAGGCAATGGGGCAGTTATAACAACTGATCAGGCGCGTCCGGGCTTTATTCATGGTTTCCAGCCACTCTTCGGACACCTCATCGGTCCAGAACCCCTTCCGCCGGGTACGGGCATTGCCCCATGAAAAATTTTCGGTATGCCACTGCTCATCATGGATGGCCATTTCCTGCGGCGAACCCAAAATGGCCAGAATGGGAATCACGCCCTTAATCGGATTGTCCTGCCGCCATTTAATATAATCCATGACTTCATAGCACAGCGCCATGAACTTTTCAGGGTCGGCGATATTCACATCCTGCGTGCCGCGCACAACGATCGCCTTGACGTTTTTGTCCCCCATCACCGCGCCAATACCGCCCCGGCTGGCGCTGGATCGCCCCTGCTCGATGGAGGCATAAAAGACCCTGTTTTCTCCGGCCAGGCCTATGGCCGCCACCTGGGCCTTTGGTTCGTTTAATTCTTTCTGGAGAAGAGCGGCGGATTCGATGGCGCCCTTTCCCTTAAGATGAGATGCATCCCGAATTTCAACTGTATCATTGTTGATCCAGATATAGACCAGCTCCGGGGATTTGCCGCGCAGGACCACCTTGTCATAACCGGCATACTTCAATTCGGGCGCCCAATACCCCCCCATCATGGAAAAGGCCATTAATTTCGTCTGCGGAGAAATGGTGGACACAATGGTCCGGTTGCACCCGGTTGCCGCCGTGCCGCACAGCAGGCCGGTACCAAAGATCAAAAGATTCTCTGGCGAAAAAGCATCCGTATCCGGAGGGACCCTGTCCCACAAAATTTTGGTATTCGTTCCCAGACCGCCCAGGTACAGCTCGGTATCTTTGGGGTCCGTGGCCACTTTTTCAATGTTCCCCCGAGTCAGATCTATTTCCAAATTAAACCCTGTCTCTGCGTACCTCATTTTTACCCCTTTTATCGCGCCTGAATCCTTGAGTTGTTATTTTTAAAAAAAACTTTGCCCGTTGAACAGATCCCAAGCCGCCGGTATCCGGCCTGACAGGTACCAAACAACGAACAGCAATTTTGGCTTAAAAAATGTGATCACAATTTAGCTATATCATAACTACATTGTCAAGGAAAAAACGGCCAGATCCTGTCAGGGATCCAGGCCAAACCTCAACCATTTAAATTTTTTTAACATTTTTTCAGAAACAGATCGCCCGATACGGGCCATGAATATATTTTCCGGTTTTAAACAGATATTGGGCTCATTGGTCTGCATTTCGACAAAACCGTGGCGGGCAAACAGATGCAGCAGAATATTCCGGTATTTCTGCGCACTGAGACCTGTCCCGTCCAGATCCCATGTCCAAGAATACCCCACCATGTAAACGACCATTTCTTCCAGCCGGGGGTGCTGCAACAGCATGCCGAGAATTCCGTCGGCCACACGGGCCGCGCGCCAGTCCCGGCAGACCTCAATGGCCTTGACCTCCATCATCCGCTTTTCGCCCAGCTGCGCCCAGCGTTCATGGGAAGCCGGGTAATCAAGCACCCCAAAGCCCACGATGCTGTCCGCCTCGGTCAGGGCCACGGTCACATCGGCGTCTTCATGGGCGGCAATTTCTTCCAAAGTCTCTCTTTTGGTATACAGCGACCGGAAATGGGCATAGGAACCAAATTGTTTATCAAAGATATAGCCCCGAATCTCCGCCGGTGTGCATCCGCAACGAATCCGGAGCTGACCATTGGCAACCGGCCATATAATTTCACCGTGGTGTGGGGTAAGATTATTTCGCATTCAGTAAAAGGACCGTTCTTGCCTTAGCGTAATGCCGGGCACATACAGATGCCCCGGAGCCGCTTGTACAGGTAGGGTAAAATCAGAAGACAGGGCGAGGCCGCCGATCCTGCCGATACAGCCACATACTATCAGGTAACATTTCGCTGAATTAAAAATCCCCCCATCCCCGGTGCAAGCGCTTGATCATGACCGCCAGATTGTGGTGATCGCCCCCGGGATCCCTGGCATAATCCTTGATCTCGGCGCGTTTGACAAAGTCGAGCTTTCGAACGGCATCGATGGCCACATCTTCGAGCCCCACCACCAGATCCGTCCGCAGCATTTCCAGCCCCTTGTCCATGGCCAGCTGAATCAGATCAAGCGTCAGCCAGGTGCCCAGCCGCTGCAGCCGAAAGTCCGGATGAATGATAATCCGAAACCGCCCCACATGGCTGGTGGAACCAAAACCTCTGACATGCAGACTGCCATGGCCGACGATTCGATCACCGCACAGGGCGATGATCGAATCCACTGTATCCGAGTCGATATGCTCGAACCATTTTTTAATGACCCCGGCATTGGTCACATCATACCGCATGTACCAGCGGTCTGCTTCGGGAATCTCGTCGAAAAACCGACGCAACAGGGGTTCGTCATCCAGTTCCAGGGGACGAATAATCACCTCCTGACATTCCTTGAGCACACATTCCTTGGGGTATCGCATCGAATGATTCCTGTATCGGCTTCACAATTATCGGCGAACAACCGGCGCCCGGATCGTCCGTCTCAACCGCCTGTCATCAATCTTTCGGTTTTCCCATCACTTCGGCAAACATATCCATGTCCCAGTCCCTGGCATCTGCGACGTTCTGGCGAAACTTGATAAAGTCAATGGTATCCTGACCGGTGATTTTTTTGGTATTAAACGCGCCGAACCCGAGGAACGCCTCGCTGGACATGTTGGCAGCCAGCCAGTGCCGGTGGTCATTCTTCATGGTATCCCAGAAAAATTTCTTTTTCTGACGGACATCTTCGATGGATTTGACCAGGCACCCGGGAAAGAGATTGGCGAATTTCCAGATTATTTTATTGACTTCTTTATCCAGCAGTTCAAAATCGGCATTGGGCTGGTGCTGTTTGAGCAGCGCCTTGCCATCTTTAAAAGCCTGACCGGTCTTGTATTCGCCATAAACAATTTCGCCGTTATCGATATATTTATCTGTTTCAATAATCGGGTTTCGCACCCATTCGCCGTCTATTTTCAGAACGGGAACCACTTTGGTGATCATGCTTTTCATTTTCATTTTGTAAGCAGACCACATTTCACAGGAAACACAATTCCACATGGCATCCTCCATGGTCAAAAACCATGGCAGAAAATCAGACGATCCGCCCGCCGGGGAGGATCCGTGCCGGGGACCGGCCTGACCGAAAATGGCCAGATCGGAAGATACGGCGATGTCACATGCCAGACCGATTTCCTGACCGCCGGCCACCCGCATGCCGTTTACCCGGCAGATGGTCGGTTTATGACAGGCGAGAATCGAATCGACCATATGGTTGAACAGCTCCATGTACTGGCCGTACTCTTCGGGTCTTCTCGAGTAGTATTCAGAATATTCCTTGGTATTGCCACCGGTGCAGAACGCATAGGGGCCGGTTCCGGTAAAGACAACGGCCACCACGCTCCGGTCCAGTGACGCATTTTCAAATCCGGCGATGACGCCTTTGACCATATCGGTCGTGTATGAATTATACTGTTTGGGGTTATTCAGCCGGATCCAGGCCGTATACAGCCCATCCACCACATTTCCCCTGGGGTCGACCAGCGGTTTTTTTTCATATACCACCCCCGGCGCTTCCGTTGTCCAGTGTGGCGCCCGGTGCAGGGCGTGATCTTTGGGTTCGTTATCTCTCGGCATCCAGTCTAAAGCCATCTGTGTGTCTCCTTATGGTTTCGTTGTCTCTTTTTCAGTTAGCACTGCCAGTCGGCAGATGGTCAAATTAAAAATCCGGTTCCAGAATGATGCGCCGATCCGGCGACTGGGTATGGGCCTCGTCAAACACATCGGCAATGGTACTCATGGGCCGGGTCTGCACAAAGGGCGACAAGGCGATTTTTCCGGAAAGCACCATCGACAGAACATGGGAATAGTATTCCGGCAGACAGCCCCAGGTGCCGATAATTTCCGCGTCAAACGCCATCAGCCGGCTGATGGAATATTCGACCTTCTGCATTCCAAACCCGATAATGATCAGTTTTCCGGTAAAACTAAGCAATGTCAGGGCCAGTTCCTGCCCCGGTTTCGACCCGGTGGCCTCAAAAATTTTCCAGCCATACGCGGGCAAACCGTTCTTCTTGCGTATGGCCTTGACTTCGCCGGCCACATCGCGGGGTTTTTTACCGGTCACGTTGATGACCTCATCCGCCCCGTATTTTTTCATCAGACCCAGCCGCTCCGGGTCAATATCGATGGCAATGACCATGGCCGCGCCCAGGGCCTTGGCTTCCTGGACCATATACTGTCCAACGCCCCCCACCCCGATGACGATGACATGGTCACCGAGACGCAGGTCGGCCCGACGGGCCGCCTGATACGGCGTGGTGGCGGCATCGGCCACCACGGCCAGGTGAGAAAGCGGGAAATCACCGCGATTTTTTATCTCGCAAAGGTCTATCGACGGGACGGGGATATGGCTCGAAAACCCCCCGTAAATACCGATACTGTTGCCCGGCATTTTCTGGGACAGGCAGCGGTTTCCCCGTCCGGTTTTACACAAATCGCATTTTCGGCAGGGCATCACGGCCGGAATCAGCACCTCTTTGCCGATCCAGGCGGCATCGCCGGCCACGACCGTACCGGATATTTCATGCCCGAGCGTCAAGGGCGGCTTGCATACCGTGGGAACCCCATCGTAGAAATAGCCCAGATCCGTGTGACACACCCCGCAACCGGCTACTTCAACGAGGACTTCGTCCGATTTCAATTCCGGTACCGGCAGTTCTTTTTTTTCCAGCCTGCCCGGCGTGACCTCTCCAGTTTCTCTGTTCCGGGTGGTCGGCTGTACCATCTGCCATGTCATTATTTTATCCGGTACATTTGCCATCAATTTTCCTCCTTTTGTCTGTTAACTCCGCACGAACGTGATAAGATTTCCCCCGATCCGGCATGTTCTTTTGATTGATCACGCCGATCCGGGGAATTGCTGGCAATAATCATATTATAGCTATAATGTAATTATATTCGACGTACGTTGTCAACGCTTTTTTCCAATGCATATTTCGCCAATATTGACGGGCCAGCGGGGCTGTATTAGTATCGATGCGTGCAAAAAATATTTCATCAGCATCCATCTGTCCACCGGCTGTCCACGGATATGCCGGTATGAGATCCCGCCCCATCGACAATCTGGCCATCACGCCGGACAAGACCGGCGCCCGGCGGTTTACCAAGGTGAGTTACCCGATCCGTTATGGCCGTTACGGGGAGATCCAGACCCCCGCATTTACTTTTCAGTTCAACCTGAATCGGGAAATCAAACACATTCAGGGCCGCGGCACCGCGTGGCCATCGCCATCGGAATGGCTGAAACGGAGCGTGGGCAATGACTGGGTTTATTATCTGGCCGGAGATTACAGCGGCGTCAAAGATGCGTTCGGTGAATACTACTTTCCCTTTCCCGCCTACCCGACGAACGCCTTCATCACCCGCAACCCGTTTAACGATCCATCCACGGCCGCCGCTTTCAGGGCCTGGCAGCAGATCCGGGAGACGGCCGCCGGCTTGGTCCCCGGCATCAATGATCAGGCGTTGAAATGCTTTCTTGAGAGTGTGGCCGCCATCGGGCCCGCCGCGCTTGACCGGCGGGCCCGGCATTTTCATCGTATTATCGGCGGCCGGATTTCCGTCCTGCCGCCGGATGCCCGGCATGTGGATTATGACGTGATTCCTGTGATAGTCGCCGACGGGTGTCTGTATAAATGCGGGTTCTGCCGGGTGAAATCGCGCGACGGGTTCGTGCACCGCACCCGGAAAAATATCATTACACAGCTGGCACAGCTGAAAAAATTCCTCGGCCCGGATCTGAAAAACTATAACGCCGTCTTTCTGGGCCTGCATGACGCGCTCAACGCCGACCCTGATCTGCTCCTGTTCGCCGCCGAAAACGCCTATACCCGTCTCGGTCTGGCAAGTTCCCTCATGGCGGACGATGCCCGCCTCTTTCTCTTTGGCAGCGTGGATGCACTCATCAATGCCCGGGGCGCCCTGTTCGACGCCCTTCAGGCCCTGCCCTATCTGACTTATATTAATATCGGGATGGAATCAGCCGATCCGGACACGCTCAACAGGCTGCAAAAACCGATCAGCGCAGAAAAAGTCACCGCCGCATTCGACAAGATGCTCGGCGTCAATCATCAGTACAGCCGCATTGAAATCACGGCCAACTTCGTCTACGGCGACACCCTGCCCTCGGGCCACCTGCCAGCCTTTTTCAAGCTCACCCGGCAGCCCAGCCGGCCCCTTGCGGGAAAAGGCACCCTCTACTTCTCCCCGCTGATGACCGGCGGCCGGATGGCCCATCAGGATATTGTCCGCCGATTCTATAAAATTAAAGCGCGGAACCCTTTCGACAATTATCTCTATCTGATTCAAAGGCTTTGAAGCAAAACGGCACCCGCGGCGGGCTTGGCGCAGAGCCGGTTCAACAGGGCCATATCGGTTTCAGGGTTTTTCTTGATTCATTGATCTATCCATGAAGACTGCCCGCATAGACAAGACCGATACCGGCCCGGGTCAGGGCGTCGGCCGTCCTGTTCAACGCGTCATGCTTGTCCAGATAATTTTGCTCAAGCGTCTCCATCAGACCCTGTTTCAGGATCTCTTCTTTGGGCAGGAAGTATTCGAGGATATCCGAAGGATGTTCCCGTTGTTTTTCAGTTTCTATATCTCCACCTTCGTGTTTGGCCGAAATGTTGGGAACAATACCGGCAATCTCCACCAGTTCGTCGCGCCGGTCATAGGGCTGGTTGACAATCGATCTGTAAGTCTCGGTGATATGATGCTCGAACCGGACACCGTCGGTGAGGCCCATGGCCTGCCGAATACGATCACTGGCCAGAATCGTGTCGTTGTTGACCGAGTTGGAAAAATTGAAACCGATCAGGCTGGTCGTGCCGTCATCGCGTGACAGAAGACGGGCGCCCATCAATGTCCACAGGACGGCAAAGGGATTATCGTTACCCATAAAAACGGAAATCTTAAATTCGTTATCGATCCCCAGTTTGTGCAGCATATATCCCAGGAAGATGGTCCCGGCATTGATGTTCAATACCTGCTGAATACCGTAGGTCGTATAGTAGTGAAGGTATTCCTCCACCCACTTCAACGGATAGTCGTTGGGCTGTCCGATCCCGCCAAAATAGCCGGTGATCGTCTCCGGGCCGCCCAGGTGAACGTTCGATCCATCGGTTCCCTTGGTATCCAGGGTCTCAACATAACTGGCCCCGACGATCTGCATGGCCGCGGCAACAGCCATGATATCCCCCTGGTCTTCGGATTGTTCTTTCATATTCCGTACACGGATATATCGCCCCGGCATGAGCTGCCCCTGTTCAATGGCCTGTTTTGCCTCGGCAATCAACCAGGGGAAAAACTGCAGGGCGGAAATTTCCAGCGTGACCGCGGTTTCTTGTTTAAAAGATGTTGACTGGGCGCTATCGCCCAGAATCTTTTTACGATAATCGGCGATTCGAATGAAGGCATTGTTATCCCGCTGCGCAGCCAGCCACTCCAGATCTTTTACATAGGGCGAATCCATCTGTTTCAGACGCTCCATCAGATTTTCAAGCTTGCGGGCTTCTTTCGCTTTCCGGTTGATCGCCTCGGGCCCGCCAAACTTTTCCACGATTTCTATCAGGTCGGAAATAAGTGTATTGTCCGGGTCCAGCAAAAAATTATTAATTTCATCCACTCTATGGGTGGAGATTTTCAGTCGTTCTCTTAGATCAGGCATGGTATCTTCTCCCTGGGTTGGGTCTGGCATAGATTTGGATCTGGCATAGATAAGGTGTCGCTCAATCGATTGACGGGTATCTGTCAGTCATATTCTTTGATCAGCTGGTTAAATCCGTCTTCTTCCCCCTTGATCATGTGATAACAATGCTCATCGCCGGGGAAAGCTGTTTTTTTAACATCATCCACATATTCCCGCATGGCGCTGGTAATCACTTCGGCCACGTTGGCGTATTTTTTGACAAACTTGGGGGTAAAGGCAGTAAACTGCCCGATCAGATCGGATACAATCAGAAGCTGGCCATCACACTCAGCACCGGCACCGATCGAAAACACGGGAATATCGAGCCTTTTCGTGATAAATCCGGCCACTTCCGGCGGAACGGCTTCAACGAGAAGCATCTGTGCACCTGCCTTTTCAATGGCCAGGGCATCTTCGATCACCAGTCTGGCCGACGCCACAGTTCTGCCCTGGGCCTTGTGTCCCCCGATCTGACCCGAGCTTTGCGGTGTCAGCCCAATATGGCCAATCACCACAATCCCGGCATCGAGGATGGCTTTGATCCGGGAAATCACCCGCACACCGCCTTCAAGTTTGACGGCATCGACACCGGCTTCTTTCAAAAACCGGGCCGCATTCACCACCGCCGCTTCATCGGATACCTGATAACTGCCGAACGGCATGTCCCCCACCACAAACGTATTCGGCGCGGCACGGCGCACCGCCTCACAATGAACAATGCACTGGTCCATCGTCACCGGAACGGTACCGTCATAGCCGTAAACGCACATGCCCAGTGAATCACCCACGAGGATCATTTCCATTCCCGCGGATTCGGCAAACTGGGCTGTGGGATAGTCATACGCCGTAATCCAGGTTATTTTTTCGCCGGCCCGTTTCATCTGATAAAAATCGTGAAGCATCAGTTTTTTCTTTTTCATGGGAATCTCCCTGTCTCCTAATGGTTTTCATCCTGCTTGTCATTCAGTTTCCCGGCAAGGCTTTTCCGTCTGGACGGTTTTTTGGCGTTCCCGGATTTCACCGGCTCCGGTAAACTGACCGGCCACCCATCGTCGGCCTTGATCTCGGAAAAAATAACAAATGTCTCCGACTTGCCAAACCCCGGCAGGGATGCGATCTCTGTCTTGACCAGTGTCCCCAGCTCTTCCAGATCCCGGACCGCGACATGGAGCAGGTAGTCAAACCGGCCCGTCAGATGATAACAGGTCCGGACAAACGGCAGCGCCCGGATACCGTTTTCGAATTGGCGGATCACATCTGCTCCGTGCCGTTTAAGCGTCACCGAGACAAATGCCTGGACGGCAAGCCGCAGCTTTCCAGGATCGATAATCGCCTTGTATCCCTTGATCACGCCCTGCTCTTCCAGACGACGAACCCGTTCAAGCACTGTGGACTGGGCCACTCCGAGACGACGGGCCAGATCAACCTGTTTGACCCGGGCATTGGCCTGCATTTCCCTGACGATATGGACATCCAGATTGTCGATAATCCTTCCTCCATTTTCCGCAAATATAAATTATATTTTTCGTATTAACGCAAATAAACGAAATTAAATTTCTATATATTCTATTTATTCCGATAATTATTTTTTGTCAACGAATTTTCACCGCTTTTTATCTCAATCTTGTTCGACAATTTGGTACCGATTGTCTTTTTCCTTATGATTAACATATGTTGCAGATGCCGGCAAAACATGCCGGCTTGACAAACCGGAGGGCAGCCGATATTGAGTGGAAATACGGCAGCTCCGATATTTCTGGTGTCTGCCGCTCCATGGTCCCGAACAGGGGCAGTCGGCCGTATAACTGATAATGATAATCTGAAAGGGGCAAATCAATGGTGACATATTCACGGTGGGACGACTGGCTGGTCGCCGAACACGAAATGATCGAACGGGCCATGGCTGTATTGAAAAAAAATCTGGAAAAGATTTCAGCCGGCGGACACGACCCGGTTCAGACAGCGCGGGCCATTGATTTCCTGCTGACATTCGGCGACAGGATTCACAATGTCAAAGAAGAACGTTTTCTCTTTCCCCTGATGGAAAAACGGGGCGTCCCCTCTGAAGGGGGGCCTATTGCGGTGATGCTGATGGAACACGAAGCGGAACGAAAACTGCTCAGTAAAATGCAGACCGCTCTTCCCGCCCTGGCTGCCGCTCCGGACAGTGATAAAACAGACTTCGTGCAGGAAGGCATGGACTATCTGGCCATCCGCGCCGAGCATATCTGGAAAGAAAACGACGTGCTTTACAACATTGCCCGCCAGGTCCTCACCGAAGACGATTTCGGCTATCTTCTGACGGCCTTCAGAAAATCCGACACACAGCACTACGGCGAGACCGCCGCGACCCAATTTGACGCCATGCTGAACGAGATGGAAACGGGCGGCAAAAAGCTGCGGCTGATCGAAAATCTCAATACCAGCCAGCTGCATGCCATCATGGAAACCCTGCCCATGGAAGTGACCTTTGTTGATGCAGATGACACGGTGGCCTATTTCAACCGGCTCGACAAGGAAAAAATATTTGCCCGTACCCGGTCAGTCATCGGCCGGAAGGTCGCCAAATGCCATCCGGAAAAATCAGTGGACACCGTACTGAAAATTGTCGCCGGCTTTAAAGACAAAACTCTGGACAAAGCTGATTTCTGGATCAATTTCAGAGATGAAAAGGTCCTGATCCGCTATTTCCCGGTTTACGATGACAGCGATACCTACCTGGGCGTTCTCGAAGTCACCCAGGAAATCGCCTGGATTCAAAAACTTGCGGGCGAAAAACGATTGCTGGATTCGTTTTAATCGCCTGACGGAAATGCCCTGGCGCTGATACTGCTCTGATCCGATTTGCTTTTGATACACACCTGACAGAGAAAATAAATGAAATTAATTGATTTTTGCATCCGAGAAATCGGCATTCCATTTGCCATGGATTTCAAGCACGCCCTGGCGGCCCGCACACAGACCAGCGCCGTGATATTTGAAATCACGACCGACACGGGCATCCACGGATATGGTGAAGGCACGCCCCGGGAATATGTCACCGGGGAGTCTGTGGGCTCAACTGTCAAAGCGCTGGAAGCGGCGGCTGAAAAATTAATCGGCTGGCAAATCAACCCGACACATGATGCTGTCAAGCAGATAGAAGGATTAACGTCCGCCCTGTTTGACAAAGAAACATACGCGCCCAGCGCAAAATGCGCGCTGGAGCTGGCATTAATTGACACCCTCGGCAAAGCTTCTAAAAAATCCGCCGCCAGATTGCTGGGACCTCTCAAAACATCGTCAATCTGTTTCAGCGGTATTGTTTCCGATGAATCGCTTGACGCCACCAAAGAAATCCTCACCCTGATCAAGGCGTTCGGTTTTAACCAGGTAAAAATAAAAGTCGGCAACGATATCGATGCCGATGCCCGCAAACTGGATCTTGCCCGATCCGTGCTGGGCGACACGGCCCAGATCCGCATAGACGCCAACGCCGTCTGGCGCCTGCCCGAGGCGGTAACAAAAATCAACCGCTACGATCATGACTTCAACGTTCACATCATCGAGCAACCGCTTGCGGCGGAACGACGGGCGGACTATCCAAAACTGATGGAACAGGTCGCCCCGGATATCAAAATTATCCTGGACGAAAGTATCTGTACGCTGGACGACGCCCGGTGGTTCATCGATAATCAAGCGGCGACCGGATTCAATCTGAAGATATCCAAACATGGCGGTCTGATCGACACCTTGAAAATATACCACCTGGCATGCGCCCACGGTTTTGACTGTCAGTTGGGCTGCCATGTCGGTGAAACGGCAATCCTGACAACCGCCGGCCATGTTTTTGCCGGTCTGGCAGATGCGCTGATTGCCTACGAGGGGTCGTATGGCAAATATTTATTGACCCATGACGTCGTCAATGACC
>Ga0256846_1000452_pt1 | contig 16725 bp, 13 predicted proteins | sample TevniametaG_FD_189098 | JGI IMG/M metagenome (GOLD analysis project Ga0256846, IMG submission 189098) | Tube worm associated microbial communities from hydrothermal vent at the East Pacific Rise, Pacific Ocean - Tevnia | ecosystem: Host-associated > Annelida > Integument > Unclassified ...
ACAAAGACCTCTCCATGCAGTATATAAAGAATTACATTAAAAAAAATCCTAATGAAGCGGAAAATATATTTAATTATAACCCTTCTTACATCTTCTTTAGAAAAGTTGAAGAAGGTCCTGTAGGATCGCTTGGAGTTCCGGTAACTCCATACCACTCAATAGCAACAGATAAGTATATTTTTCCAAAAGGAGCTATCTGTTATATTGAAACAAAACTACCGGAATTTGATGATAATGATCTATTCTCGGGGAAAAAATATTTTAACGGTTTCGTTCTTAATCAAGACACCGGTGGTGCAATTCGTTCTCCTGCGAGAGCAGACCTTTTCACAGGAAACGGAGGAAAGAACGAGCTTACGGCAGGATATCTGAAAGAGGAAGGAAAATTATATTTCTTGATAAAAAAAAGGGAAGCCTGATAAACAGGCTCCCCCTTTATTGAAATCTCTAATTTCTACTTTTGCCAGGTGACTCCTACATAGATAGAATAGGATTTTCCCGAAGTATCCGTAAATAAATATTTTGCAATATCATCAACAATGTAGTAGTAAACCGAGCCGTTCAACGTCCAGCTTTTTGACAACGCAAGATTCATCCCGATATGTGTAATAACCTGATTCATATCAAGCTTGGAGTAATCGGCAATCTGTCCCATGTTATCAAAATCGAGTGCAATACTACCGGTTCCGGGTAAAAACGACATTTGGCTTTCATCAAGTTCAAGATTCTTTATAACGGAACCCGATTTGTTATAATTAATATTGAAAAATACTGAAAATTTATCGCTTGCCCAATAGCTAAGGTTAAAGAGAAGTGTTTGATTTGTATTATCCAAATCCATCATATCCGTAAGTGTTCCGGGCATTCCTACTATGATACCTCCTCCGCAACCCTCTATTACCGGATTTGCAAAGAGTGTGCTATAAACATTTTTATAGTCATAATAAGAAAGCGACATTGACACTTTTTCTCCGAGTCGCGTCCATATGTCCGCTCCCCATTGAAAAAGATCTCTGTTCCAACTTGCTCCCGTTGTTACCAGATTATCATTATCCTCTTTTCTGTAAAGAAAATTTCCATTAAGTGCAAACTTTGAACTCGGTCCCCAATGAAATCTTCCCTTAAATTCCTTAACACTTTCAGGATAATTTGTCATTGTGCCGGTTCTCATTTGGTGCCATTTCATGAACTGAACCGATTTTGGAGAAAGTGGAGATTTTGCATTGATCATTTGAACATTTTGTGCAATCCCACCTTTCAGATTTGCAAATGGATCACTTATTGATTTGATCTTTGCATCAAAAACGAGTTTGAACTTAGGAGCAGGTTTGAATGTGAGTCTCCCTTTAACCGTATTGCTCTTTGTATTTCCAACTTCAAAAAAATCTCTGTCAATACTCTCATAAATATATCCGAGACGTAATTTTAGCTTCTTAGATAGCTTGTATCTGACATTGGCTTTCAAATTAAATACTTTCCTTGAGAGAGATGACTTTCTTGTCCAATCAAATGTATCCAATCCTAATATCTCCGCATATGTTTTGCCCTTGTTAGGACCACCGACATCAACTTTATCATTGATATCAATAAAAACCGAATCGTTATCTATAGACTGATAAAAAAGGATTGCATTAAAAAATCCTTTTTTTCCGAGTCTTGCGGAATATGCACCTGAAAATGCATTGGATTTCCATTTAAGTTTTGAACTTAAATTTTCAACTCTGGAACTGACAAACTGACCTGACAATGTGTTGTAATTGGAAAAAGGAATAGCTGCTTGAAGGAGGTGTGTATCTTTTTTGGTTTTAGGTATAACATCAAAAGCCAACGTTTCTTTATCACCTACCGAAATCCTTGAAGTGAATACTTTTTTCAACTTTTCGGGATGAATAACCAAAATATAATCATTTGTCGGAGCCATACTCCTCTCTTTAAACTCGTTTGCCGTATAAGAATAATCAACCGTTGATTTCCCGAATCTGATATTTGCACCGATTTTAATATCCTTATTATAGTTGTTAATTGATCTGGATTTTGCCACTACATGGCAAGCCGAACACTTACTGAGTGTCCTAGCTTGATACATACCGTTCCTTTTCTCATCTCTATAGTGAACATAAAATTTGAGTCCGGGAACCATCGGAACCGAAAATTGCGTTTTACTTACAAATTCAGTCCTTTTCATATAGTACTGCTCATCCGGATTAAAATCCGTCGCATAAGCCGCGGATCTTTTCTCACTAACAACATCTATGTTTTTTAAGGGGTCGTGATCAAGTCTATGATAAAGAGAATTAAACTCAAGTTCCTGCTTAAGAACTCTATTGAAATCAAATTTCAGTTTGTGAGACATATCTTTGGAGTCTCCGTAAAATTTGGAAATAACATTAAAGAAAGTCTTATTCAGATTTCCTGAAAACACAGCTTTAAGAAATGGCTTTATTCCATCATCAAGAGGTGAATATTCCTTAACTTTTACGGTTGCATCTTCCTTTCCTATGTATCCCAATCCGAATTTAACCTTCGCATCAAGCTTGTTCACTTTTTTCTCGGAACTATCCGCTAACACGGGAAGCATAACAACCAGACAAATTGTTGTAATTAAAATTATTGTTTTTTTCATCTGATTACCTCCTTACCTGATCATCCCTTTTCCACGACCGGAAGTGGTCTGTGAAGGATCATCCGTTCCATGAATTTTAAAATGACATTGAGTACATTTTGTTAGAAATGCTCTTCTCCAACCTTCTGCACCGTGAGGATTCCGAGATGTATACTTCGTACTCGGCAAAGTTCTTGGATCCCCATTCCCGACTCTTCCGGCATGAAGATGTGACTCGTGGCACTGCAAGCAGAGGAACGGTTCATTTTGTTTTAGCAGATTGTTTGCAACGGCACCGTGGGGGGTGTGACAGGACAGGCAATCTTCCTGTACAGGTGCATGTTCAAAAACAAACGGTCCCCGTTTATCCGCATGGCACGAATAACAAAGGTCATTTAATCTTTCATTTGTTTTAAGATTGTTTACGAGGGATCCGTGATGCTGATGACAACTGCTACACTTCATCTTTCCCTCTCTGATAGGATGGTGAGAGGGATACATGGTCTCAACCTTGATATCAGTATGGCATTTTAAGCAAAGATAAGGATCTTCCGCTTTGACACTTTTACCCTTGTGAATGGGGTGACAAACGGCACATCCTATATCGGATGCGGCATGATCACTTAAATTCCAATCGGAAGCACTTAAACTCCTATGACAGCTTAAACACTTCGCCGAAGAGTTACTTTTGCTCCCCTTTTTAAAACTTGCAATTTTCTTAACATCACCCTCTTCCGCATGTGCCAGACCAGGTCCATGACAGGATTCGCAACCTTTCTTAAGCCCTTTCAGTTCGAAATCCTTTAGTCTTGAATGAACATTTTTTTCAAAGTTCTTCATAACTCCGTCGTGACATTCCAAGCACTTTTTATCACCGATAAAACCATCCGATGAATAGCTAAACAAGGTAAATAAGAAGAAAAAAATAAATGATAAGTAAATTAAATTTTTACTTTTCATATAGCCTCCTATAATATTTATTTTGTCCTGCTGATTAACATAACTTTTATTATTTTCTGCATTTTTTCTATCCCTTCTTTTAGTTCCGGAGCAATCAGATAATAGTAGACCGACTTACCATCCTTCTCTTTTCCGAGTATACCGAGTTTATACATATCATTTAAATGATTTGATAAACTGCTTAATGATATTTCAAGCTTATTTTGAATACTCCCTACGCTGAGCTTCTTATCATAAAGAAAGTTGATAACACGAAGACGTACGGGTTTGGATATGGCTTTACACATCAACACATAGTGATTCAAAAACTTTTCATCTACAAACATATATAATTAATAATTCAATTTTTTTAGTATGTCAATCTTTTTTTAATATAAAATTTGTTTTTTTTTAATTTCCATTATTTTATAATTTTAATATTCATGTATTGTTGATTTTATTTTACTATTCTTAAACTTGCAAATCCGGTTTTTGAATTTGAATTTATTTGAAAGAATTCTCTTTATAAAAGCACATCTTTATCTATCACAAGATCGGATATGCTATGAATCTAAGGTTAATACAAATTAAGAATTTTATCAGCCATTGAAGCAAGCGATTCGTTATGAGTAACAACAATTGCAGTTAAACCTTCATTTCGAATAAGTTCGGAAAACAATTTGAAAACCTTTTCTCCGGTATTTCTATCAAGATTTCCAGTAGGTTCATCAGCAAGCAACAACTTCGGAGAATTAATCAGACTTCTCGCTATGGCTGCTCTTTGCTTTTCTCCACCGGAAAGCTCAAACGGCATGTTATCTTCTTTAGACTCCAGTCCTACCTTTATCAACAGATCTCTTGCACGCCTTCCGGCTTCATCTCTATCAAAATCATTGATCAAATAGGGAAATGATACGTTCTCCAAAATAGTGAGTTCCGGCATAAGATAGTGAAATTGGTATAAGAAACCAATATCACTGTTCCTGTATTTCGCAACTCTATCTCCAGAAAACTTGCCGATATTTCCATTTTCAAACAATATTTCTCCCGAATCCGGGTTATCGAAACTTCCTATTAAGTGGAGAAGAGTACTCTTTCCCGATCCTGACACACCGGTTACGGCAAGAATCTTCCCCTTTTGAAGTTTAAAGGAAAGATCTGAAAGTACCGGAAGGTATGTTCCGTTAGGTTGTATAAAGCTTTTATTTATACCATTTACATTAAGGATTGTTTCAGTCATCACATATTTTTCCGTGATATATGGGAAGCAGCTCCTTTTCCATTCAACTCCGCATCAATAAACAGATGATCTTTTTCTTCTTCGCTTAATACCTCTCCCCTTATTTCAATTATTCTATCCTCAAATTTTTTCCAGATATCTTTCGATACGGCTTTTTCCAAATCCTCATCACGAAATCCGTTTGAGTATCCGGTAACGGCGGAATTCTCCGTATAATCTATCCATTCATTAAGTTGTGTAAACACTCTATCCACACTTTCAATACTACCGTAATGAGTCAACAATATTCTGACGGGAGAAAGATCAAGTATCATGTTAAATGTTTCAACGGCACTTTCAGGGTCAAATTGTACGGGGGAAGTTGAAGGGAATATCAAGTCACCTTTACTATATCTGAAACGGGGATATCCGATCCCGAATGCATCACCGGAGAATAAAGATCCGGACAACGGGTCATATATTACGTTATGATGTTTTGCATGTCCGGTAGCCTCAATTATCGACAATTTTCGATCTCCAAGACATAAACAATCACCTCCGGTTATACTTTTAACCCTATTTTCCGGAATACCGATAATCTCACCGTAGAGATTATTGTATTCTTCATCTCCATAAACATGTTTAACGCTCTCTATTAATCTTTCGGGAGATATCATATGCCTCGCACCCCTCGGATGAACAATCAATTCAGCTTCAGGTAACTCTTTCATAAGAAGTCCTGCTCCTCCTGCATGATCAAGGTGGATGTGTGAAAGGACAACATATTTAACTTGTGAACGATCGAAGCCACAATTTTTCAAAGCATTTAGAATCCTTGGAACCGCATGGTTCGTATTGGTTTCTATTATTGCAACTTCACCGTTATCTTCAATAATATAGCTTGCTGCAAACTTTTCTCTGTTAAGGTAAAAAGTATCAATAATATAGATATTATCGGTAATCTTTTCCGCTACACAATCAAAATTAAAGTTCATTAGCAGAAATTGGTTATTCCTCTTCTTCTCTTATCCTTCCTTCTTTCACAGCATCTGCAATAATCTTTTTTTGAAGTTGTGCAGGAACTTCTTCATAGTGTGAAAGCTCCATAAAATAGCTCCCTCTACCACCTGTAATGGAAGTCAAATTTGGTTCAAAATCTAACATTTCCACCATTGGAACTTGAGCTTTTATGACATTATTCTTACCCTTGGTTTCCATCCCCTGAATTCTTCCTCTCCTTCCGCTTAGATTTCCGTTGATATCGCCCATAAATTCTTCAGGAGTTACAACCTCAACATCCATTACAGGTTCAAGAATAGTCGGTTTTGCCTCTTTCATACCTTTCTTGTATGCCATTGATGCTGCAATCTTAAATGCCATATCGGAAGAATCGACATCATGAAAACTACCGTCATAAAGATCAACCTTAAAATCCTTGGCAGGATATCCTGCAAGGACGCCTCTCTCCTTAGCCTCTCTGATCCCCTTCTCAACAGCAGGAATATAGTTCTTAGGAATTGCTCCACCGAATATGGAATTAACAAATTCAAAATCCTTCCCTCTCGGAAGAGGCTCGATTTTTATCACTACATGACCATACTGTCCTCTCCCTCCACTCTGCTTTTTATACTTAACATTAACATCAGCCTTACCTTTAATAGTTTCCTGATACGGTACTTTGGGCGGCTTCATTATGACATCAACACCATATTTTTTAAGAAGTTTATTTACAACCAGCTCTACATGTAATTGTCCGTTTCCGGATATTACCAACTCTTTTGTTTGCACATCTCTGTGAGTTTTTACCGTCGGGTCTTCCTCAACAATTTTTTGGAAAGCAACCGATATCTTCCCCTCATCGGCTCTTGATTTAGGTTCTATTGCAAAAGATATGGAAGGTATTGGGAAAAATATCTCAGGAAATTGAATCTTTTCACCCTTTATAGTTAGGGTATCTCCGGTTCCCGTCTCTTTAAGTTTTGCAACGGCAATAATATCTCCAGGAAAAACCTCATCCGACTGTTCCTGTGCCTTTCCCTGAAGAGCAAAAAATCCTCCGATTCTCTCATCTGTGGATTTATTTACATTGTAATATGAACTATCGGGTTTAAACATTCCGGAAAAGACTCTTATAATTGATATTTTTCCAGTAAAGGGATCCGATATGGTCTTAAAAACCATACCTGAAAACTTTGCTGAAGGATCCGGTTTTACACTTCCGTCTGTAGTCGCAACATCACCTACATCAATAGGTGAAGGACAGTAATTTACGATAAACTTTTTAACAAGATCCGCACCAATATTTTTCAAAGCATCTGTCGCCATTATCGGAAAAATATCTCTGCTCAATATACACTTTTTCAATCCTATAGCAATCTCTTCCGCTTTCAAATCACCATCTTCAAAATATTTGTCCATAAGTTCTTCATCATTCTCGGCAATTTTTTCAATAAGAGTTTCTCTTGATGCTTCCACCGTAGCTTTTAATTCCTCGGGAATATCAACCTCCTTGGATTTACCCGATTCATCAGTGCCGTACTCATATGCCTTCATTTCGATAAGATCTACAATTCCTTTAAACGATCCCCCTTTTCCAATCGGAATCTGAACGGCAATGGCATTTTTTCCAAACGATTCTACAATTGAATCAACGGTCTTGTCGAAATCAGCCAAATCCTTAGACATTTTATTAACGACAAAGACAACGGATTTATTAAGTTCGGAAGATGAATCAAACACTTTTTCCGTCTGAACCTCAACTCCTTCAATTGCATTTACAACTACAATTCCCGTTTCAACAGCCCTAAGTGCAACCCTTGCTTCCCAAATAAAATTCGCATATCCGGGAGTATCTATAATATTTATCTTATTATTTCCATCCAGTACATAAGCAAGTGATGCCTGAATTGAAATCTTTTTTTCAATTTCTTCTTCTTCATAGTCTGTAATGCTATTTCCTTGATCAACTTTCCCCAACCTGTTTACCATGCCGGAATTGAACAGGAATGCAGAAACAAGACTGGTTTTTCCAGCTTGTCCGTGACCTACGACAGCAATGTTTCTTAAATCTTCACTTTTAGTGTTTTTCATCATTATCCTCCACAAATAGTAAAGACATTATATAGGGGATAATGCTCTCTTTGTCAAGGATTAATCACTAAACACATAAATAAGAATAAAGCAATACATGATTTGCTTTTTACCGTTTTTACAGGTAGAATCATTCCTATTCAAGGAACTCATATGAAAAATAAGATTAAAGATTTGAAAAAACTTAGAGAACTTAGAGATTCTGCAGGGGGAGACGAGAAGATAAAAAAAAGGCATGCCCAAGGTAAGATGACCGGAAGAGAAAGGATCCATTATTTCTTTGATCCGGGGACTTTTGTTGAACTTCAGGGATATGTCAAGCATAGATCCACCAATTTCGGACTTGAGAAAAAAAGATTCTACGGTGACGGAGTAATAACCGGATTTGGTAAGGTAGACGACAGAATTGTTTATGCTTACTCTCAGGATTTTACTATTCTCGGAGGATCACTCGGTGAAATGCATGCAAAAAAGATTGTCAACGTTATGGACCTTGCTATGAAAGCCGGAGCACCTATTGTCGGGATTAACGATTCCGGAGGTGCAAGAATTCAAGAAGGGATAGGAAGCCTTGCCGGTTACGGAGATATTTTTTACCGCAATACAATGGCATCGGGTGTAATTCCTCAAATTTCAGTAATCCTCGGTCCGTGTGCCGGAGGAGCCGTATATTCTCCGGGAATAACCGATTTTATATTTCAGTCGGAAAAGAAAAGCCACTTGTTCGTCACAGGTCCGGAAGTCATTAAAGCCGTTAATAAAGAAGATGTCACTTTTGATGACCTTGGCGGGTCGGAAGCACACTCATCAATATCAGGTGTTACACATTTTGTAGGTTCGGATGAAAAAGATACTTTAGACAAAGTTAAAGAATTACTCAGTTACATCCCGTCTTCAAATTTTCTCGAACCGCCTCGAACTATGACCGATGACCCGTATGACAGGATGGATGATAAACTTAACGAGATTGTCCCTGTCAACCCCAATAAACCATACGACATAAAAGTGTTGATAAAACACGTTGTCGATGACGGAAAATTTTTTGAGGTACATAAAAACTATGCACAGAATCTTGTAGTCGGATTTGCAAGACTTGATGGCAGATCGGTAGGTATCCTTGCTAACAATCCGGGTATTTTTGCAGGAACACTCGATGTAAACGCTTCCGTTAAAGGAGCAAGATTTATTAGATTCTGTGATGCGTTTAATATACCTCTCGTAAGTTTTGTAGATGTTCCCGGATTTTTACCTGGGAAAGACCAGGAACAGTTGGGAATAATTAAACATGGAGCAAAATTATTGTATGCATATTCCGAAGCAACAGTTCCTAAACTTACGGTTATAACAAGAAAATCTTATGGTGGGGCTTATATTGTTATGAGTTCCAAACACCTTGGTGCCGATATTGTTTATGCGTGGCCAACTGCAGAGATAGCTGTTATGGGACCACAAGGAGCAATTAACGTTATATTCAGAAAAGATCTCTCTACTGCCGAACAGCCCGAATCTCTTAGAGAAAGATTAATTCAAGAGTACAAAGATAAATTTGCAAACCCAAAAGAGCCTGCAGCTCTCGGATACATAGATGATATAATAATGCCGGTCGAAACCCGTCCGCTGCTGATAAAAGCACTCGAATCTTTGGAGAGCAAATCACTATCAAATCCCAGGAAAAAACACGGGAATATCCCTTTGTAAACAACGGAGGCACTCATGATCCATAAATCGGACAAAAAAAAAATACTCATCCCCAACCGTGGTACAATAGCTCTCGATATTATAGATTCCTTCAAAAGTATCGGACTTGAGACTATACTTCTGTACTCCCCCGAAGATGCAAATTCACTCGCAGTTAAGCTGGCATGCAGGAGCTATAAGTTCCTCTCTTCAAAACTTGAAGACAGCTATCTTGACAGAGAGATGATAATTGAAAAAGCTCTTGAATTAAATGTAGACTATATACACCCCGGATACGGCTTTCTTGCAGAGGATCCTGAATTCTTTAGGCTTTGTGAAGAAAAAAATATAGAAGTGATAGGTCCCGGATCCAAAACATTAGTTCTTGTTGAAGATAAGATTGAACTACGAAAAATTGCCGAAGATCTCGGAATAAGAGTAATAAAATATTCGCAAGTAATTAAAAGTCATTTTGATTATGAAAAAATTCCTGATAGTTTTCACTACCCTCTCATACTAAAACCTTTAAAAGGACAGGGGGGGAATAACATTAAGGTTGTAGAAAATAAAACCAAAGGAAAAGAAAGAGTTGCAAAGATGCTTCACCGAAGTGAAATAAAACGGATGGGAATATTTGCAGAAGAATTTCTCCCTGAATCTCACCAAATCGAGATCCCTTTTTTCAGAGATGTGAATGGAAATATTTTGTTTCTTCCCGAGATAGAATCTTCAGTTCAAAGGAGATTTCAGAAAATCTTTCAAGAATCTCCCTCCATAAATATCTCGGACAATCTAAGAGAATCATTGTATGAAGATTCTAAAAAGATAATAGAGGAGATCAATTTTGTCGGATTGGGTTATACTGAATTTTTAGTCAACAACGGTGCATCTTATTTCTCTGAGATCAACCCCTCCTACCAAATTAATGCATTGATACCCGAGGTCCATATGATAGCCAATTTTCTTAAAAAACAGTTTGCTATCTCAAACGGGGAACTTTTACACCATGTTAACGGAATAAAAATATTGAAACCAAAATATACAATCCTCCTCGTTTCGTTAATGGCTGAGAATCCTTTTGATAATTTTCGACCTTCTTCGGGAATTGTTACGGAATTCTTTAACTATTCTACGATAAGGAACATGTTTAAAACCAGTTTATATTCGGGTGCAAAAGTTTCTCCTTTGTATGACCCCTATATTGGAAAAATTGCTACCTTTGCAGAGAGGAGAGAAAATTCCATAAAAGATATGAAAAGTTTTCTCAACAATATAATCATAAAAGGTATTAGAACAAATCTTAACTTCCTTAGACATATACTAAGCAGTCCCCATCTATTTACCGGAGACACAACCATTGATTTCCTGAATAGGAAATGCAGTTTCAGCAACAAAAAGAGAACGGAAAAAGAGCAGCTCATTGCAGCAGCATTGTTGTCTTCCATATTCCACATTGATAACCGGAAAAAGAACTATAAAGAACAACTTGAAAAAATGAAGCAACCGGGATTCTTTAAAAGACTTTTTGATAAGTTTTGAGGTGAAAAATGAAATACAAATTTCAATTGGATAAAAAAGTTTTCGAAACCGTAATAGGAAACAGTACCACTTTTCATTCCAATTCCGAAATAAGGATAAATAAACAGAAAGTTAATATCCTTATTGGAGAATATGATGAGAAAGAGATAAAATCGATATTTCTTGACAACAAGCTTTATCAAGTGGAAGTTGAAAAAGATAGCGAAGGATATCCGAAAGGTATTTATATTAACGGTGAATTTTATTCCGCAAATCTTTTGAAGATAGATAAACTGTTTTATTATAAAGAGAAAGAGACCATATCAAAAAAATCAGGTACGGTTAAAAGTTTTATCCCCGGAAATATTGTCAAAATCTTCCTTAAAGAGGGTGATACCGTTAAAGAAGGAGATCTGGTTCTAATCCATGAAGCGATGAAAATGGAGAATGAAATGCGAGCCCCTGTCTCGGGAATTATAAAATCAATCGGAGTTAAAGAGGGAGAGAATATCTTGGCAAATCATCTTCTTTTTGAAATAGAGCAGGAGTAAAAAAATGAAAATGGTCGGTGCTCATGTAAGTGCTGCCGGAGGGGTGGAAAATTCTCCCCTCAATGCAAAAAATATAAATTCAAGAGCATTCGCATTATTTACAAAGAACCAGAAACAGTGGAACGCAAAACCTCTTTCGGAGGAAAATATAGATGGTTTTAAACGAAACTGTGAGGAGAACGGATTCTTACCCGAACATATTCTCCCTCATGACAGCTATCTTATTAATCTTGGGAATCCGGAAAACGGAGGTTTGACAAGATCAAGATCCGCTTTTATTGAAGAAGTAAAAAGATGTTCCCAATTAGGATTAAAATTTCTTAATTTTCATCCGGGGAATCACAAGAACATAATATCCGAGGATGAGTGTCTGAACCTGATATCAGAATCTATAAATAAAACTCTTGACGTTACAAAAGGTGTAACTCTTGTTATTGAGAATACCGCCGGTCAGGGGACAAGCGTAGGTTATTGTTTTGAACACCTTTCTGCTATTATTGAGAAAGTTGAAGATAAAGAACGGATTGGAGTATGTCTTGATACATGCCACATTTTTGCATCAGGCTATGATATTCGTACATTTGAAAAATACTCTGAAACAATGAATAAATTTGATAGTATCGTGGGATTCGGATATCTTAAAGGGATGCATTTAAACGACTGCAAAACAAAGCTTGGAAGCAGAGTTGACAGGCACCATAGCTTAGGGCAAGGAGAAATCGGGCTGGATCCATTCAGATTTATAATGAAAGACGATAGAATTGATAATATCCCAATGATCCTTGAAACCATAGACTCTTCAATTTGGGAAAAAGAGATCAAACTGTTATACTCTTTTACAGATATTTAAAATTAGCGAACGGTAAATTTTTCATGCTTGAAAATATTAAAAATTATTCCATTAAAAAGCAGTTAAGTATAGGTGGAATGTCTCAAGTCTATCTTGCTTATGACCCTAAACTTAAACGAAATTTGGCAATAAAAGTACTATCACCAGATTATTCATCCGATAAAAGGGTTACAAAAAGGTTCATTAAAGAAGCTCGGACGGCAGCTCAACTTCACCATTCAAATATAATTTCAATATATGATGTCGGCAAAGAGAAGAATCGTTATTACATTGCAATGGAATACCTAAAGGATAGCCTTAAAGACAGAATCAGGAAGAGTACTCTTAAAAACAACCCTGAAGAGGCACTGAAAATAACAAGAAATATTGCAGAAGCACTATTGTATGCTCATAAAAAGGGCTTTATACACAGAGATATAAAACCGGACAATATAATGTTTAGGGAAGACGGGACACTTGTTCTACTTGATTTCGGGATTGTCAAGGCACTCCGTTCGGAAAGCAATCTTACGCGAACGGGAATGTCTGTGGGGACTCCAAAATACATGAGTCCCGAACAGATGAGGGCAAGAAAAGTTGATGAGCGTAGCGATATCTTTAGTCTCGGTATCGTTTTATTTGAAATTTTGAAGGGGAGTACACCGTATGGAGATGATGACCTTATAACTCTTGCAACAAAACACATAGACGGACCTATCCCCGAGTTGCCCAAAAAAGTTGATTTTATTCAACCGCTTCTAAACAAAATGATTGCCAAAAAACCTTCGGAAAGGGTAAGAGATTGTGAAGGATTAATAAGACTGATTGATGCTCTCCTTTACAAAATAAAAAACGATAGAATCGGTTCGTCTGTAAAACATGAAGGATCGGGAAATTTAAAAAGAAACAATAAAAGTAATGACAAGAAATCTCCAATAATAATTATCCTTGCATTTGTTCTTATAGCAATTCTACTTACCGCTTCCATATTTCTTATCAGAGAAGCAAATCTAAAAAAAGAGCAAGCAGACTGGGAAAAAGTTATTGAAACAATATCAATACCCTCTTTGAAAGAATACATCAGGAAAAATCCCAAAGGGAGATATTCGGAACAAGCGAAAAAATTAATTAAAAAGCTAAAGAAAGACGTTAAACAAATGGAAAAAGCTAAATAATAATCCTTGGTAAAAGTGGATTCAACCTTGACACAAATTCGTAGTTTATTGTACCTGCAAGTTCCGCTAAACCGTCAACTCCAATCTCCTCATCCGAATCTTTCCCTATGAGAGTTACATTATCACCCTCTTTAACAAAATCTATGTGAGTCACATCAGCCATTAGCATATTCATACAAATTCTGCCCCTTATCGGAGCAATTTTTCCCCGAATTATCACATTGGATACATTGGAAAGTTTCCTGTCATATCCATCGAAATATCCGGTGGGAATTACAACAATCTTTGATTTACTATAAGTTTTATATGTCAAACCGTAACTGATAGGGGTTCCGCTTCTCAATTCCTTTACTTGAGCCACCTTCGATCTCCAACTTAAAACAGGTTTTAATTTGATTTTATTATCCCCTTTCTCCGAAAATGATACGTATGTCTGTTTTGACGGCCAAAATCCATATGCCGATATCCCTACCCTTACCATATCAAAATATGTTTCGGGAAATAAAAGTGTCGACGCAGAACAAGAAAAATGTCTTATAAGTCCATCCGCTCTAAAATCGGATAACAGACAATGAAATTTTTTTAATTGCTCCATTGCAAACGAATGATCGGTTGTATCCTCAATATTTGCAAAATGGGAATAAATACCTTTCAACTTTACATGTCTTGACATTTCCGTTTTAAAAAAAGATATGATCTCATCGGGTTTCACACCTAATCTTGAGGTCCCTGTCTCCACCTTAATATGTCCAAGAGGTTTAACCCCCGACTCGGAACCTAACGTTGCAACCCTTTTAAGAAAATCTATTGACGGAATTACAAATTCAAATCCCGATCTTATTGCCAGAGGCAATTCCGGATCATCCAACCATCCGAGTATCAATATCCTTTTACTTTTATCATGACAATATACATCTTGAGCCTCTTTTAAAGAATCAACTCCGTAATAATCAAACGAATCAATATCTTTTGTTATTGAAACCACCTCTTTTAAACCATGACCGTATGCATTAGCTTTTACGGCAAAGAGAATCTTTTTTTCTCCAACCAGTTTTTTAAAAGAAGAGAGGTTGTGTTTAAGATTTTTACTGCTAAGTTCAATCCAATTTTTCATTTATTATAATTTCTCTACTATCTCCTTTCAATAAGATTTAAAATATCATGATGCACATAAGTTTACAACCGTCTACCGTAAATAACTCTTTTTATTCTTTCTTATTTTATACGGAATAATAAAAAAAAATAAGAATAATTCGAAATTTGGAGTATAATTGGAAATTGAATAAAAAAAATCATGAGGTGATTAAATAAATGGAAAATAGTAACATAAATTATTTTTACAACCTTTTTAAAACCAACGGATCTGAAATAAGAAAAATATTTTCCGAAGCATTGGAAAAAGGTGGTGATTATTGTGATATTTATTTTGAAAAAATAATTTCAAACCATATCGGATTAGAAGACAATAAAGTCAACAAAGCAACCACTTCACTTGACATAGGTGTGGGGATCAGGGTTCTGAAAGGTGATCAAACAGGATACTCATATACGGAAGATCTCTCTCTTAAATCGGTTATGGAAGCAGCAAAAACAGCTTCCAACATAGCAAACAATTCAAAAAAGATTAAACCTATGGAAATAAACACCATTAAAAGCAAAAATTACTATCCGGTTCCTTCCGGTTGGCAAGATACTTCTCTAAATATTAAAATGTCATACCTTTTGAAAATAAACGACAAAATTTTTTCACTCGACAAAAGGATAGTAAAAACAAGTATTGTTTTTTCAGATGAATCTTCTGAAATTTTAATAGCTTCATCTGATGGAAAACTCTCTTTTGACACACGCCCCATGACCGTTATTTCGGTCAGTTGTACCGCTGAAGAAAACGGGAAAAAAGAGAGTAACGGTTTCTCGGTTGCTTTTAGAAATAATTTTGATTTTCTAACCGACAAAGAACTGAAAAGGATAGCGGAAGAATCCGTTAAAAGGACGGTAATCCTATTCGAATCGGTAAAGCCTGAAGGCGGAGAAATGGAGGTGGTTCTATCTGCCGGAAGTTCAGGAATACTGTTGCATGAAGCTATCGGGCATGGTCTTGAAGCTGATTTTAACAGAAAAAGGATATCCGCTTTTTCCGATAAGATCGGTAAAATGATTTCAGATAAAACGGTTTCGATAATTGACGACGGAACAATAAAAAACGACAGAGGCTCTATCAATACGGACGATGAGAATAATCCTGCGGAAAAAACTTTTCTGGTAAATGAAGGAAAGCTTGTCGGTTACCTTCATGATAGAATCAGTTCCGGATTTTACGGAGTCAACCCAACCGGAAACGGGAGAAGAGAATCATTCAGATTCCAGCCGATGCCAAGAATGAGAAACACATATATGCTTCCCGGTCCGCATAAAAGGGAGGAGATCATTAAAAGTGTTAAATCTGGAATTCTTGCCGAAACGTTTTCGAACGGACAAGTTTTAATCGGTGCGGGAGATTTTACTTTTTACGTTAAAACAGGATTCCTTATTGAAAACGGGAAATTGACCCAACCGATTAAAGATATAAACATTATAGGAAACGGACCATCGGTTTTAAATAAAATAGTTATGGTAGCCGATGACTTTAAATTTGCAGAAGGGGGGTGGACCTGCGGAAAGAACGGACAAGGTGTCCCCGTATCAATGGGTCTTCCGACAATTAAAGTATCATCAATTACCGTAGGAGGTTTTTAATCAATGGATATAAAAAAAAGGATTCCCCTTTTGGAGTGGGTAAAAGAAAGAATTCTGAGTTCCGGTGCAAATGAGTGTTCCGTCGGCTATGTAAGAAGCAAAGAACTTGAAATGGAATTTAGAAAAGGGAAGATGGAAACACTAAAAAAATCTGTTTCGGACGGTCTCTCCATATCAATTTACAAGGATGATAAATTTTCAACACACTCGACAACAAGCTTGGACAGAAATGACCTGGAAAAATTTATTACACGCGGAATTAACATGACAGATTTTTTAAGCCGTGACAAATTCAGGATACTCCCCGACCCAAAATATTACAAAGGGAGAGCAAGTACGGATATTAAACTATTCGATAATTCCATAAACGATGTAAACATGAATGAGAA
>Ga0256846_1000453_pt1 | contig 16725 bp, 7 predicted proteins | sample TevniametaG_FD_189098 | JGI IMG/M metagenome (GOLD analysis project Ga0256846, IMG submission 189098) | Tube worm associated microbial communities from hydrothermal vent at the East Pacific Rise, Pacific Ocean - Tevnia | ecosystem: Host-associated > Annelida > Integument > Unclassified ...
TGAACTACTGAATCTTTTTTTAATTTTTCATAAAAAAAGAGAAGCAAAAAACTTACTTCTCTTAAGTGATTCAGCTGGGGTTCGAACCCAGGACCCCATCCTTAAAAGGGATGTGCTCTACCAGCTGAGCTACTGAATCATTCAATCTATCATAAAAAAAAGGGAAGCATTTTTTGCTTCACCTTAGTGATTCAGCTGGGGTTCGAACCCAGGACCCCATCCTTAAAAGGGATGTGCTCTACCAGCTGAGCTACTGAATCAAAGTGCTTTTTTTCAAAAGCGATGCAAAGATACTACCTATTATTTATTTTCCAAATTTGTAATATCTTTTTTTTGACCTTTTATTTTATTGAAATAATAGCATCCTGATAATCATTAAATTAATAATATATATTTTTTAATCACTACAAATTTTTTTTATGTGAGTTTGATATTTTACATGAAAATATCAATTTTTGAACATTAATAATATCAAAATACTTATTTTTACGTTAAATAAATGAACTTAAAAGCTACTGTATATTATGTCAAAAATAAAAATTGAAAATAAAGTTGTAGTAATTACCGGAGCATCATCGGGTATAGGTAAAGCTCTTGCTTATGAGTTTGTAAAAAACAAGGCTAAAGTTAGTCTTGCAGCTCGCAGAATCGACAGACTTGAAAATGTAAAAAAAGATATTGAAAAAGCAGGTGGTGAATGCCTTATCATAAAAACAGATGTAACAAAAGAAGAAGATTGTAAAAATTTAATAGAAAAAACAGTTGAGCATTACGGAGCAGTAGATATGCTTATAAACAATGCAGGAATATCAATGCGGGCATTATTTCTCAATTTAGATTTAGATGTAATTAGAAAAGTAATGGATGTGAATTTTTGGGGAACAGTTTATTGCACAAAATATGCTTTACCTTATTTATTAAAACAAAAAGGAGTAATTGTAGGTGTATCGTCAATAGCCGGTTTTCACGGTTTACCCGGACGAACCGGTTATTCCGCTTCTAAATTTGCAATACACGGTTTTTTAGAAACAATACGTATAGAATATTTGAAAACAGGTTTACATGTTATGGTTATTGCACCCGGATTTACAGCATCAGAGGTTAGAAAACATGCCTTAAATGCAAATGGACAAGAACAAAAAGAAACACCTCGCAAAGAAGAAAAAATGATGTCGTCTGAAAAGGTTGCTAAAATTTTAATAAAAGCCATTAAAAATAAAAAACGAAATAAAATTTTAACACTATCAGGACAAATTATAGCTCTGTTTCAGCGTATATTGCCCGAACAGATAGATAGATTAATTTATAACGAGATGGCTCATGAACCCGATTCGCCTTTAGAAATGTAATTATAATAATGAGTTGAAAGTTTATAAAGTTAAAAGTTATTTGAAATCAACAAATTAGTGATAATTAGTGTTAATTTGTGGTTAAACTCCCTTTGCGACTTAGCGGCTTTGCGTGAGATAAAGTTTGTAAAGTTGAAAGTATGGAATAGATTAATTTCTAACAATCCGGTTTCTAATAGTTTGGCATCTAGCAGTATGGCAGTCTAACATTTATATAATGATAAAAAAAATAATATATTTTTTTACACTTACAGTTTTTTTGTTTATTGCTCATAAATCTTACGGGCAGTTGTATGTTAACGGGCAAGATCCATTCTCGATAAAATGGAAACAGATAAAAACCGAACATTTTACGGTAATTTTTCCCGATGATATTAAAGATGTAGGAGAGAAATATGCCGGTTATCTTACAAAAATATATCAAACAGGAGGTAAAACGCTGGGGCATAATCCTTGTAAAATACCTGTAATTATTCACAGTAGAAATACATTGTCGAATGGTGAAGTAGCTTGGGCACCGCGACGCATGAATTTATATACGGTTCCTGCTCAATCGGGTTATATTACACCGTATTACAATCAGCTTGCTCTGCATGAATTCAGACATGTGGTGCAAATTGATAAATTAAATGCTTCATCAGTAAAATTTCTTTATTATCTGTTTGGTGAACAAGCTGTGGGAGCAGTGCTTGGTTGGCATGTGCCTTTATGGTTTTTAGAAGGTGATGCTGTGGCTTACGAAACAGGTGCTTCAAACGGAGGTAGAGGACGATTACCCGATTTTTCGATGTGGTTGAAAGCTCAAACTGCACAAAACGGAATATTTTCGTATCCAAAAGCTCAATTTGGTTCTTACAAAGATTTTGTACCTGATCATTATAAGCTTGGTTATCAATTGGTAACGTATGCTCGACAAAAGTATGACTATGAGATTTGGGATTCAACTCTTAAAATTATATCCCATTCGCCTATTCATCCCAATGCTTTTTCCAAAGGAATAAAAAGAATTACCGGTTTGCCCGAACGAAAGTTTTATAAAGCAGCTATGCAAAGCATTTACGAAAGTGATATTAAAAAAAACAGCAATAAATACAATAAGTATAAAAACGACAAAGATTACATTAACTATTTTTCGCCGCATTTGTGCGGTAATAAAATTTTGAGCTATAAAACTTCATACGGTAAAATTCCTGAATTTGTGTTGACAGACCGACAAGGAAACGAAAAACGGCTGTTTTCATCGGGATATATATTCGATAATACATTCTCTTATAATGATTCTATTTTGGTTTGGAATGAGTTTAAACGAACACGATGGGAAAATGAAAATTATAATAAAATTGTTGTTTACAATTTTAAAAATAACCGTAAAAAATATCTTACGAAAAAAACACGAGCATACTATTCAAGACTTTCACCCGATGCAAAAAAGATTGTTTCGGTTGAAGTTGACGACAGTTTACGGTGGAGTATAACAATCAGAGATTCCAAAAACGGAGAACTTATTGATTCTGTTTTATTTAACGGTAAAAATCAGCCTGTACAACCCGATTGGTCGCCCGATATGAAAGAGATTGTGTTTTTAATATTAAATGAGAATGGCAAGTCGGTAAATATTTTAAATATAAATTCGCATAGTCACCATAAAATAACAGAAAGTGATTTTGCAGATATTAGTTACCCTGTTCATCTTGGCAATGCAATATTGCTCAAAAGTGTTTACAATGGTAAATCGAATCTGTTGTTGTATAATTTAAAAAATAAAACATGGCAGGTTATTACCGATGTAAATTACGGAGTAGGACAAGCTGAGTTAAAAAATGGCACTCTTGTATATTCCGACTATACACCTTACGGATATAAAATAAAAACAACAGATTTCAGCTCAATAAAAAAAGATACAATCTTATCACCTGAAAAATTTCATACAACGTTTACCGATATTCTAAAAAAACAGGAAGATTATGTTAACTTATCGAATGTTGATACATCTTTTACAATAAAAAATTACAGTAGGCTGTTACATCTGCTTAATATTCATAGTTGGGCACCGTTAGGTGTTAATATTCAAAATATTGATGTTGGTCCGGGTGTAACAGTTATGTCGCAAAATGCATTAAGCACATCGGTTCTTACGGGCGGATATCAATATAATATTACCGATAAAAGCAATAGTTATTATATTGATTACTCTTACAAAGGTTTCTTTCCTGTTATTAATTTTAATTTTTCAAAAACATATTATCAAGAATATTTTCTTGATAAAAATAATAATACTCATTTGTTAAAATGGAGTGATTTGTCATTTTTTACGGGAGTGGCATTACCTTTTAATTTTGACAAAGGAAAATGGTTTAGACGAATACAGTTACAAACAGCCTATGAATATCGCGATATTACACCATCTCCCGATAATGATGTGCAAATGACTAATCCGAAAGTTCATAATTTTTATTATCTGTTTTATCTATCTAATGTTTTAACCACAGCCAAGCGTGACTTGAAAAGTCGTTGGGGGCAAACGTTAAATATTATATATCGTCATTCACCTTTTAAACCCGAACAAATGGGACAATTGGCAAGTGCCGAAACATGGTTATATTTTCCGGGGATATTTAAAAACCATAGTTTAAGATTTTACGGAGCTTATCAATGGAAAGAACACGGTGAATACAGTTACAGCGATATTATAACTTATCCTTACGGCTACGAAAGTGTAACAAATGATAAAATGTATGCTACGTATTTTAATTATAGTTTTCCGATATTATATCCCGATATGAATATTTTTGAATACATTTATATAAAACGTATAAAAACTACGCTGTTTTATCAATATTCAGAATTTGAAAACAAAGGACAATCTTTTGATTTACGTGCAACAGGAGCCGATTTAACATTTGATATGCATATTTTCAGATTTGTTTTTCCTTTTGAAATAGGAGTAAGATATTCCCGTAGAATAACATACAACGATAATTATTTCAGGTTGTTATTTAAAATGAGATTTTAATTTAATGATACAATGATACAATGATGTAATGCAGAAATGCAGAAATGCGATAATGAGTTGAAAGTTGAAAGTTTATAAAGTTGAAAGTTAAAAAACCTTTGCATCTTTGCGACTTGGTGGTAAATATTTATAATCTTTGTGGTATAAATCTTAATTATCTGAATTTCTTAATGTTAAAGAATAATTGAGCGTAACGAAACATTTATATGTTCTTATAATCCTTAAATGGTTCAAAAATAAATAGTGTAGCGAATAAAATATTTAATGGTTAATTCAACGAGCAATGAGAATATTAAAAATAACATTACAAAATATAAATTCACTGAAAGCCGATAAGCCGATAGTTATTGATTTTGAAGCTGATAATTTTAAAAATACAGGTTTGTTTGTTATAACAGGCTCTACCGGAGCAGGAAAAACAACAATACTCGATGCCGTAACAATAGCTCTTTATAACAGAGTGCCGCGTTTTAACAAATCAAACATAAAAGCAGGACTCGAAGATATAATCAGCTTTGGAGCAAGCGGAGCAATGTGTTCGGTTGTTTTTGAAAATAATAAAAAAGTTTACGAAGCATTTTGGGAAATGCGTATTAAATCGGCTAACGGTAAACCCTTAAAAAACAGTCAAGAAACTGTAAGATTGAAAAACTTTACCGATAGACGAATAATTGCCGAAAAGAAGACCGATATAAAAAATAAAATAGAGGAGATTACCGGACTTAATTATGAACAGTTTTTGCGTTCGGTAATGCTTGCTCAGGGTGAATTTGCCGCTTTTCTTTCGGCACCACCAAAGGAAAAAGGCAGATTGCTCGAACAGATAACAGGTGAAGAAATATACAAAAGAATTGGCGAAGTTATTTTACAACGACTTGGCGAAGAAAAACAAAAACTTAACGATTTAAAAGCTAAAATAAATGATATTGATTTATTGTCGGAAGAACAAAGTAAAGAATTAAATACAGAGCTTAAATCAATTGATAATGAGATTATTATATTTGAAAAAAAATTTACCGATATTGAAAGAATTACAGCTTGGTATAAAAAATACAGCGAATTAACAGAACAAAAAAAAGAACTTTTATTAAAGAAAGAACTTCTTCAAAATAAAATTGACAAAAATAAATCGAAAATTGAAACTCTTTCCTTGCACCAACAGGCTGAACCGTTTAAACAAGATATTATTGAAGTTAAACGACTTGAAAAAGAGATGGTTACAAACAAAGAGAATATTGAATCTTTACAAAATAATATTAAAGAAGTAACAAAAAAAATAGACGAACAAACTCAAAAACAACAAGTAGCCAATGATAATTTTATTAAAACGGAAGATAATTTTAAAAAATGGCTGACAATACTCGAAAAAGTAACAAATATTGATACAAATATAAATCTGAAAAAAGAAACTTTAAGCAATTTAAGCATTAAACAGCAAAAGGAAACCAACGAAGTTAATAATATTCGTAACAATATCTCTGATTTAACTAACATCTTGGAAAACAATAAGATAAACTTAAATAAAGTAATTGATTATCTTGATAGAAACAAAAAAGTTCCGATTGTTGAAAAATCTTTCAGCGACCTTAAAACTAATTTAACCATTTATAAAACAAGCAGTAACGAATTAAAAAAACTAAACGAAAAAACAGATACGGAAAGTCTTCAATTTGCAAATATCAAAACCGAAATAGAAAAATTTACATCTGATATTAATGCCGATAAAACTCTGCTGTCACAAAAAAACGATGAACTAATAAATATTGTTAATAAGTTAAAAAACAATGATTTATCAGAGTTATTGCAACAAAAAGATAAATTATCCGAAAAACAAAAAAATTACGAAGAATTTATAAGGTTAGCCAAAGAATACAATGAAAAATTGATTGAAAAAGAAGAGCTTATAAAAAGTAAAGAAAACCTTTCTGATAATTTAAATAAAATATCGGATGATATTAAATTACTGAAAACAAGAAAAGAAGAAGCCGATAAAACTCTTGCTGCTCTTGAAAAAGTATTGGAACTTGAATTGAGAATTAAAAATTACGAAGAAGAAAGAAAAAAACTGAAAAAAGGAGAAGCCTGTCCTCTCTGCGGTTCTCTTGAACATCCGTATGTTGAAAACTATACCGAACCGCAATTGTCAAAAGCAAAACTAAATGCCGAAAAACAAAAAGATTTATGTGCCCAAATAGCCGAAAGGCTTAAAAACAAAGAGATAGAAGCAACAAAAACAGATACTGAATTGCTAAATATTAACTCAGCAATTCAAAATATTGATACAATTTTAAACAATCATCAACAAAAAGCAAAAGAACTTAATATTAAACTCTCTTTTGAAGAAAAAGATAAAGTAATCGAAGGTATTAACCGGATTATTAATGATATAAATAATTTATCAATAAGAATAAATGAAACTCAAAAATTACAAAAACTAAAAGATAATATAGATGTAGAAATTAAAAATATTACCGAAAAAATATCGGAAAAAGAAAAAAAGATTGCCGCACTAACCGAAAACAAACAAAACATTACCAACTCAATATCTGAAAACAGTAAAGCTATAAAAGAAAAAAATGCCGAAATAAGCGGAATTAAAAACAGGTTAACCGCTATTTTATCACAATATAACACTCAAATTCCCGAAATTGATAAAATTGACGGTTTTATTGAAAGCATTGAAGCGGCAATAGAGAAATACCGCAATTATTCCGACAATAAAACTAAAATAGAAAAGGAAATATCTGAACTAAATATCAAAATATCAAACTATTCGGAACAACTGACTGAAAAAGAACAACTAAAATCGGAAACCGAAACCGAAATAAATAATATTTCCACAGAAATAGAATCGGTTACAAAAGAGAGAGCCGCTATATTACCTCTTAATGTCACCGCTCAACAAAAACGCAAAGAGCTGCAAGATACCGTTGATACAGCAAAAAACAGTCTTGAAAGCATTCAAAAAACTTTACAAACTACAATTACCCAAAAATCGAACCTAAATACTAAATTTGAAACATTAATAAACGACACAAAAGCATTAACAGAACAACTGTCTGTAATTCAGCTGTCGCTAAATAAAAAAATTGAAAATTCGGCTTTTAACTCTTTAATTGAAATTGAAAATGCTCTTTTACAAGACTATGAAAAAAAATTAATTGAAAATATTAAGTTGCAAATTGATAGAGAAACATCTGAAATAAAAGCACTTACCGAAAAACTTGAAAGCGACTTTGTAAATCTGGAAAGAGCAAAGAATTTTGAAAAAAGCAAAGAAGATGCCGAAACAGAAAAAAAGGAACTAAACTCACAAATAAAAGAAAAAGCCGACAGGAGAGGAGCTATCAACAATATATTTGAAAATAATGAGCGTATAAAAAACAGAAACAAAGATGTTTACAATGAAATATCTAAACAAGAAAAAGAAGTAAATAAATGGAAACGACTTTACGATTTGCTTGGCGGTTCAAAAGATGCGTTTAATACTTATGTTCAGCGGCTTACGCTTAGTAATTTGATAGATATTGCCAATATTCATTTACAAAAACTAAATAATCGTTATTCGTTGAAAATGAATGAGAAATACAAAAAAGACGAAGAACTGAACTTTATGCTTATAGATCATTATCAAACCGACCGTGCTCGCCCTGTTGATACCACAAGCGGCGGCGAAAAATTTCTTATCAGCCTGTCGTTGGCTTTGGGACTTTCCGATTTAGCAAGCAAAAATGTAAGCATCGACTCGCTATTTATAGACGAAGGCTTCGGCACTCTCGACAATAATATGCTTGAAACTGTTATTTCAACACTTGAAACACTACAATCGCAAGGAAAAATGATAGGAATAATTTCTCATGTTGAAAATCTTAAAGAGCGTATTCCCACACAAATACAAGTAATTAAAAAAAGCAACGGTATCAGTAGAATAGAGTGCTAGAAGCTAGATACTTACTTTCAACTTTATAAACTTTTAACTTTCAACTCATCATACTATTCCGCTATAAATTTCAACGAAATAGAATTAACACAATGACGAATATTTTTATCGGTATAACCTTCACCCTCAAAAACATGACCAAGATGAGCATTGCAATTCGAGCAAACAATCTCTGTTCTTCGTTCGTCAGCATCAGGAATGCGAGTAACAGCACCTTTAATTTCATCGTCAAAACCGGGCCAGCCGCAATAACTGTCAAACTTATGTGATGAACGATAAAGTTTTGCATCGCATTGCTTACACACATATACTCCTTTTTGATGATTACCGATATATTTTCCCGTAAAGGGTAATTCAGTTCCTTTAAAAAGTATTATCTGCTTTTCTTCTTCGGTCAGTTTGTTTAGTTTCATTGCTAAATTATTATGTTTCTATTTAACAAACAGCGAAATAAAATATTTGTTCCCGTTTTTTGTAATTATTAAAACATAATTACGTATTTTTATTTTTTATTTTCATAAATGACGAACTTTAAATATTAATAAAAAATCATAAACATATGAAGATTACAAAAATTACTTTATTTATTGTATTAATAGGTTTGGGAATACTGCCGACTGCATATTCTCAGGTTGAAAATATGGTATTAAACCCGAGTTTTGAAGAGTATAAAACTTGTCCACAAAGTTATACATCAATGAATAAAACTCATATTTTGATACCGTATTGGACATATCCGTCATACACCACACCCGATTATTTTAATCGTTGCAGTAAAGGCGATGTAAGTGTTCCAACTAATTTTGCCGGATACAGCGAACCAAAATCAGGAAATGGATATATGGGAGCTATTTTAACAGGTTCCGACCGTGATTTTAGAGAATATTTTCAAGGAACATTAAAAGAACCGATGAAAGCCGGTCAAGTTTATTGTGTCTCTTTTTGGTTTAAACTGGCTTCAGGTTCTAAATTTGCAGTTGACCAAATGAGTGTTTACTTTGTAAATGAGAAAGTTGCAAACGGAAATATGACTTACCTGAATTATAAACCACAACTATCAAACAAAGAAGGTCTGTTTTTGGACAATACAAAAGAATGGAGAGAATTTTGTAAACTATACACTGCCAAAGGTGGTGAAAGATATTTCATTATAGGTAATTTTAAAAATTATGCAAATACCAACTATGTTGTAACAGGTAAAAATGTTCAAAACAAAAAAGGTAAAAGATATGCTTATTACTTTTTTGACGATTTCTCAATAAAACCACTTATTGATTGTAACATTTGTTCATGTGTTCCCAAAGGAATGGAAACTGTTGTTATCGATTCTTCGTTTACAGGAGGATTAGACCCCATTACAGGACAATTTACAGGTAAGGTAAACGATGGTATTATAAGTTTAGGTATTTCCGGCGGAACACCTCCGTATAATATTACTTGGTCAAACGGAGCAAAAAATACCCAAAAAATAACAAACTTACCGGCAGGAAGTTACACTTACGAAGTTACTGACCAATATCATTGTCGCAGTAAAGGAACAATTGTTTTTAGAGAACCCGAAATACCTGAAGACCCGTTTAAAGAAGGATTACGAAATATTGAAGTAGGTGCGGCTCTTATTCTTAACAATATATTCTTTGAAACAGGTAAAAGCACTTTATTACCTGAATCATACAAGGAACTTAATGAAATTGCCGATTTTTTAAAAGAAGGGACAGTCAGTCTTATTGAAATAAGCGGACATACCGATAATGAAGGTTCTGATGCTTTAAACCAAAAATTAAGTCAAAATCGTGCTCAGGCTGTGGTGAATTATCTTATATCAAAAGGAGTAAATCCTAATATGCTTAAAGCAGTAGGATATGGTGAATCTCGCCCCATTGATACTAATGATACTCCCGAAGGAAGAGCAAAAAACAGACGTGTAGAATTTTTAGTGTTGAAAAAGTAACTCAACAAAATACTGTTTACGATAATTAATTTTAATTAAAAAATTTATACAAATGAAGAAAATATTTATACTTCTTTTCACAATAATAAGCATCTCTGCTTCAGCTCAAAAGGCTTACAAAGTTATGAGTAATGATGTTTTTGAAGGTATGGATGCACGCCAGCAAACAGAACTTGATGATGCTTTCGGTAAAGCTACTACTCAATTTAAAAAGGTGCTTTCAAAAAAACCCGACGATATAATGGCTACATTCGGTTTGTATGTTATTTATTCTTACGATAAATACAGTAAAAAAGACTACTTTAAGGCTTGGAAATACTTTGATAAAGCCTATAAAAATATGGATAAATTTACTGAAAATGATATTACTGTTTTAAATGAATATTTTTTTAAAGTAGATAAAAAAAGAAGAAACCGTCCATTAAAGAAAAATATGGACTGGGAAAAACAAATTATTGAAGATAAGTTGATTAAATTTGTAAGAGAAGAAAATAATATTGAATATGCCAAACAGTTTATTAACGATTTCCCCAATTCAAAATATTATGGAAATGTGGTTCATATTCGTAATTATATTGAATATCGCTTGGCTGAAGATGCTAATTCTGTTCAAGCTTTAAACAATTTTGTAAAAAAATATCCCGATGCGGCACAAGTAAATCTTGCTATCGAAAAAAGAAACGCTTTGGCATACAAACAAGCTGTTGCAAAAAACAGTCTTTCAGCTCTCAAAGACTTTGTTAAAACATATCCAAATGCAGTAGAAGTTGAAGAAGCTAAAAAACTTATGGGTGTTTTAGCTTACCAAGAGGCTGCCAAATCACGCGATATTCAAATACTTGAACAATATATGCGTGAATATCCCAATTCATCGAAAATGCCTGAAGCTAAAAAACTAAAGAAACAACTTCTGTTTGAATGGGCTAAAAGCGTAAATACAATTGAGGCTTACAACAAATTTGTTTCTTTATATCCTGAAGGTGAATTATATATCGATATTTTTAACCTTAAAGCTAACTCTTTGGGACAAGAAATTCTTATGGATTTCCCAATGGATAATTATCAGTTTATCAAATGTTTTGATAATAAAAGCATGCCCGATTACGGAGGAGATATTGCTCTTAGAATTAACGGAAATTTATTAGTTGTGGCAAACACCAAAATGTCAGACAGCTCTATGTATGACGCTTGGCTGTTGAATCTTGATAAAGACGGTAAAATGCTTAATAATCATATTATAGGTAATAAATATGATGATAAAGTAAACAAAATTGTAGTTTCATCTGCTGATGAGCTTTATGCTGTTGGCGTTACAAATGCTATAATAGACAGTATTCCCGGTAAAGCATGGATTTTTAGAATCAACTCTAAAGGCGAAAATCTTTATAATGCTAAATTAGAAGCTACCGAAGCTACAGGTGTTGCTGTTTATTTCGATGGTAGAGCATTAGTGTGCGGTTATCAAATAAATTCCGATTCATTGTTTGAACCTGTTCTTACAAAAATAAGTAATAACGGTAAAAAACTATGGAGCAGAACTTATTCGCAAGGTTATCAAATTTATGATGTTGCCATTGACAATACAAATATGGGATATGCTGCCGGTGGTTCATGGTATTTTACTGTTGACAAAAACGGATATCTCAAATGGAATAAGATTCTTAATAGCGACATTAAAATTACTGCCGTAACTGTTCTTCCAAACGGAAACATTGTATTTGCAGGAACAAAATTACAACAAGGATATGCTGTTTGTGTAAATAAAAACGGAAAACAAGTTTGGGAAACAACTTTCAACACTCAACAAATGCTGAAAGTTAAATCTGTTACCCCTTTGGATGATAATAGTGTTCTTTGTTCAGGAAATACTATGGGTAACAATGTTGCTATGGTAAAAATAAATGCTAATGGAACAGCAAATCCGGCTAAATTATTTACTTATTCGGGTGGATTGGAATTAAACGGTGTAGTTAATGCCAAAAATAACAATGCGGTAATCAGCCTTACCCGATTAAGCCCGCAAAAAGATATTGTAGTATTTAAACTTGCTTTTTAAAAAAAATAAAAAAAATAGTCTTGATGTGAAAATTAATTAATAATTAAGAACCACATCAAGACTATCTCTAACCACCGGTTACTAAGCATTTTGTAAAATCAAAAAAAACATATCAAAAAGCAATAAAAATTATTTTATAAATATTCTATTTCCCTTAACTTACAAATTCATTTCCATATTATCGCATTGTAGCATTATCGCATTAAACCTTTACAAAACCACACATTTAATAACTCTATTACTGTCTTGTGTCTCTAATTTTATAAAATACACTCCGCTTTTTACAATTTGCCCGCTACTGTTTGTTCCGTTCCAAGTAATTTTATTATTTCCTTTCGGGAAAACAGCATCGGTAAGTATCTTTATCTTTTGTCCGTTAATATTATAAATGCTTATGGTTAAATGCTTTCGGATGTTTAATCTAAATTTAATATTTATCTGTTCGTCATAAGGATTAAAGGGGTTAGGAAAACTCTCTACCATATTTATTTTATAACCTGTTTGTTCTGTTTTTTTCTCATCAATACTGTTGATACGCTCGCTAAAAGATGTAACCGTATATTTTACGGTAATATTTTCGGTATTTCCCGATGTTTTTATCTGCATATAATAATAATCATTTGGATAGCTGATATTATCGTTTGTGCTGTATTTATCCCAACTGTCCCAACAGATAAGAGAAATATTGTCGAACCACGAATAAGCTGTGCCGGTGCTTGGAACATCGCTAACCAATTTTATATCAAAAAATTTTGTTTCTTGCGGAATAGTCAACTGTTTACTGTAAAAAGTCCACGGAGTATTTCCGTTTACAGTTATCCCGATATTCTCTTCTCCCAACGGATAATAGGCATTTCTACTACTATAATACTCTATTTTTATCGTAACATCCTTGCCGTTTTGGGTTTTAATATATCCCGATAAGGAGTATTTTGAACTGCTTGAACGGCAAATTATCAAATGCTTAAACTTTGTTTTTACATTGTAAAACGCCGAAGTGTTTACTGTATGCTGAATTGAACGTTTTCCGTTGTAAAATGCAGTATCGCAATATTTTTCGTTATCACCGGAAAGTTTCCACATTGAGCAACCTTCATCTTCCATATTACCGAACCACACAAGCTCTTTCCCCAATCTGAATTTATATGTTCCTTGTGGTTCTACACTGTTTACCGACGAAATATATCCCTCTTTATTCAATAAAATAGGATTTGATATTTTAACATTGCCCGATTGTTTTAATGCTGTTTGTGCTGTAATCTCTTTTTCATTGGTAATCATATTCAAAGTGTCCATAATTACCGTTGCCGTAACATTGTTTCTATCTACTTTAACGTAAGTGTTTAAATCTTTCGAACGTTTTGCTATATCATTAAGCAAAAACAAACCAAGTTCGCCTTTTGCAATGCCGGGAATATAGTTGTTGATATAAACGGGAATAATTGTAAACTCATAAAATTTGTTATTATCGGCTTTTGCATTTAAAATCATCGACGGAAACGTTTCGGGATAATATAAATCAAACACAAAATTTCCCAACGAATGAGCAATCAGCTTACCTTTATAAAGCTCCACTCCTTGAATTATATGCGGATGATGACAAATAACAAGGTCGGCACCGTTATCTATGGCGTAATGACGCATATTAATATCTTCTTGCTTAGGTGCAAGTAGCGGCGGTAAATCTTCAACATCGGCACTTTGGCTTAAATTATCCGATTTGTGCGGTTCTGTTGAGTATTCGCTTCCGCAATGCCATTCCAAAACTGTTAAATCCGAAATACCGGACACTTGCTCTATCTGCTTTTTTATATTATATCTATTTAAATAAGCAAATCCGGGTTTATTATATCCGGCATTCAAATATGGCTGATAATTATTATATTGTCCTGTTCGGTCGCTTGCTGCCAAAAATGCAAAATTCACTCCTTTTTTTGTATAAAAAAGCGGAAGACTTGCTTCATAAGAATCGGCTCCGGCTCCCGAATACAAAATACTATGCTCTTTTAAAACCGATTGAGTCTCTTGCATTCCGTCATAAAGAAAATCCATAATATGATTGTTGGCTATGGTAACAATATCAATTCCGGCATAAGAAATTCCGCTAATATTTTGAGGTGAACTTTTAAAACATATACCTTTTGTGGGATGTTGAGTAGTTTTTGTGGTAAATGAACATTCAAGATTTGCAATGGTAATATCGGCACTATCTTTCAAATAAGCACGTGTAGGTTCAAAAATGGTATTTACTCCTTGTGTGGGAATTATTCCTCCGTAATCTTCAAAATGTCGAGCCAGCATTATATCACCCACAAAGTTTAAAGTAACGGGCAACGAACTTTCATCGCCTTGTTCCACATTTACTTTACAACTTGCTGTTCCCACTTGGTTGGTGTTGTCGGCAACTTGCAACATTACAGTATAACTATGATTATCTGTTACCGTAAAAGTATGTTCAGGATTTTGTTGAGTGCTTGTGGTGCCGTCGCCGAAATTCCACAAATATATGTGTTCATCGCTGTCTTGGTCTTCTACTGTTGATGTAAATTGAACATCTATGCTTTTTGTTCCTTTACTTTTGTAAATTTTATCCTTTGAATAACTTACCGTAACTTTTGGAATACAAGGCAAATCTTGGCTTATATCGGCAATATTGTCAAAATATACGCACTTTTGTTGTGAGCCGTTATCATTTACATAAATAATGGTAGTTATTTTGGGTAAATATCCGAAAACAGTAAGCCAATCGTCGGCAACAGGCAATTTATAAATATTCCATTGTTTTATTTTAAAACACCCTTGATAAACAGTAATCCAATTTTCATCGGTTACTTTTTTATCACCTGCAAATGAATAAAACAGTGTATTTTGTCCGTCGGACATTCCAAAACCTTGAATATTAGACTCTTTATTTATATAAGCAGCTATTTCCCAAACATTTCCGGTATCAATGCTTACTTGTTGTATCTGTTCTGTTTTCCAAGTATCGCCAAACAGTTTTAAAGCATAAGCCGAATTGTTGTATGTTATCGAAGAGTTTAATTCCCATTTTTCGGGGTTGGTATCTTCATTTTCATACGATGATAAATTTATGTTGTTGTTATCAAAATTTTCAATTATAGTAGATTTATTCTTATACTGCCGGTTTTGAGCAAATAAACAACTGTTAATTAAATAAAAAGATAAAATAAGGAGTAGTAATTGTGGTTTCATTTGCAGTTTATTTAATATTAATACCTTAAAAATAAGATATAACAAATAAATATGGTTGCATTTCTGCAAAAAAAATAACAATTTTAGTCTTAACGCTTTTAAATGCTTCGATATTTAAGCATGTTCTAAGGTCGACATCAAAGTGTCTGAAAGACCTTTGAGTGTCGTTTGAAATATCTTTGAGAGCATAAAGCTAAAATATTTTACCTTCTTCTTCGTCTGTCCGATTTATTACCCGAATTTCTGCTTTTTGAGCGTTTATCTTTACGATAATTATCGTTTCCCGAGCGTCTTTCGCCTCTGTTTTGCTGTTCGGGTTTTGATATCTGCACGTCAAGCTCTACACCTTCAAGTTCTTGTCCGTTAAATGCTTTTAATATTCTGCTTTCATAACCGCGTTCTACTTCAAAAAACGAAAACTTACGCAAAATATCAATTTTACCTATTGAAATATCTCTGTCGCGGGTAAAATCATTAACAATACCTATCAATCGGGCTGCATTAAGATTGTGCTTTGTTCCCAAATTTATATAAAAACGAGAATATCCTTTTTTTGCTTTACGACTCTTTTCTTCCTTGGCAATTCTTTCGTTTAAATTAATATCGCCTGCATTTTTATAATATTCAAGAAAACGGTTAAACTCAACGCTTACAAATCGTTTTATCAACTCATCGCGGTCGAGCCACGAAAGTTTTTTCATTATCATAGGTAAAAACGATTCTATTTGTGATTCGTCAACCTCAATATTCTCAACTACATTAATCAGGCTAAACATTCTTTTTTCGCAGATTTCATGTCCGCCGGGAACTTTTTTCAGTTCAAACTTCTTTTTTGTAAGTTTTTCAATTTGCTTTAACTTACCTGTTTCACGAGAGTGAAGAATAGCAACTGATATTCCGAATTTCCCTGCACGTCCTGTTCGTCCGCTACGGTGAATATATACTTCGGGGTCGTCGGGCAAGTTAAAGTTGATAACATGAGTAAGTTCATTAACGTCAAGTCCGCGAGCAGCAACATCGGTAGCCACAAGTAGTTGCAAATGTTTAAGCCTGAATCTGTTCATTACATAATCACGCTGACTTTGCGATAAATCGCCGTGCAAAGCATCGGCATTGTAGCCGTCTTGCATAAGTTTTTCGGCTATCTCTTTGGTTTCGCGACGTGTACGACAAAATACAATACCATACATATTAGTATTTATA
>Ga0256846_1000454_pt1 | contig 16686 bp, 11 predicted proteins | sample TevniametaG_FD_189098 | JGI IMG/M metagenome (GOLD analysis project Ga0256846, IMG submission 189098) | Tube worm associated microbial communities from hydrothermal vent at the East Pacific Rise, Pacific Ocean - Tevnia | ecosystem: Host-associated > Annelida > Integument > Unclassified ...
TTAAAAGCAGGTTGTGGATTGATGCTGAAAATCATTTCGGGAATCGCCTGTTTTGAATGATAATAAATCGTTTTGAAACGGGCTATTTTTTCCTGAAAACTTTCGGCATTGCAAAATAATTCATCGGGTTTGGCATGATTTATTTCCGTAGAGAGATCTTCAAACTGTGCCAATGCTTTTTCAAAAAGCAGATTGAGTGTATGCTTGATATTATCGGTATTTTTGATAAAAATCAAAGTATTTTTTTTTATGAAATCCAAAAAGCTTTGGCGTTGCTGAATCAAGGTTTTGTCAGATAGGTTGGGAACAATATCAATTCTTGAAAGTGTTTCGTCAGAAATTTGTGTTTCGATATCAAAGGTTCTGATACTTTCCACTTGATTCCCCATCAATTCAATTCGATAAGGTTCATCGTTTCCATAAGAATAGACATCCAGAATTCCTCCGCGGATGGAAAATTCTCCGGGTTCAGTGACAAAATCAACCTGCTCGAATTGATATTCAAAAAGAATATCATAGAGAAAGTCAATAGAGAGTTTGTCATTGACTTTGATTTTCAGCGTGTTGTTATTTAATTCTTTCTTGACAACCACTTTTTCAAACAATGCAGCTGAATAGCTGATCACCATCTGTGGTTTTTGTCTTGATTGCAAATGGCTTAACACTTTGGAGCGAAGCAGAACATTGGCATTGTCTGTTTCTTCAATTTGATAGGCACGCCGATAAGATTCCGGAAAAAACAAAACTTTTTTTTCGCCTAAGATTTTTTCAAAATCATTGAAATAATAAGCGGCTTCTTCCTTGTTTTCAAAAATGAGTAAAAACGGTTGTGCCAGTTTTTGATATAGCCCGGAAAAAACAAAACTTAAAGCAGACTGCGAAAGCTTATCCAGTTTGATCTGATGTTGTTCTTGCAACAATTCCAAAAGGATTTTTAATTGTTGGCTGTTCTGATAGGCTGATAAGATTTCGTTTTTGTTCAAATTTTGAAGCTTTGCTGCAAAAATAAGTAAAATTTAGCTCAGACTTATAGACTTGCCAAACGTAGTTTTGTTTTTTTCTAATCTGACTTCAAAAAACACTGATTTTTTTTATGCATTCATGGCTTAGCTAAGTTTCCGAATTCGGGAATTTTTATAGATTGTGCAAGGGTATTGTTGTCAGAAGTAGACTCTAATAATTGATTTTCAATCCTAATTTAATAAAATACTCTGGCAATGTAATAACTTCAAGTTCTAAGATTTTACCTATTTGGGGTATTTTTTTTATGAATTTATTATCATTTTCTGTTGAAGTTTCTTCTGTAAGAATTATAATTTTATTATCTTTGAACATATCGATTTCTTTGTTATACTTCAAAGCATACAATATAAGTTTTGCATCTGCTGATTGAAGAAAATTTTCTTTCATTTTTTCGTATTCAGCTTCATTAAGTTTATTTTTTACAGCTCTATAAACAAACTGATTTTCTAATTGATTGTAAAATTTCTTTGTCGGAAGTATATCAGTTGTGCTAACTCGATTTTTCTTTTCTTTTAAATATCCTAATTTATCTAAAATAATACCTTTTGAAACAAACTTACTTTCATCTACAACTTTATCAATTATGATTATTTCTTTATTAACAATTTTATTTTTTATTAAATCAAACAAAGTGCTACCATCGTCAAATGGTAAGTAATAACGAACCAAAGCTAACAACGAACTTGTGTCAATTACTACTTTCATAAGAGATACTTGTCTAATTTTTTTGGATTAATATTCAAAGTCTTGCAGACTTGATATTCATTGAGAATTCCCTCGTAAAATGCTGTTTGAACAGTTGAAATTAAAAGAGGTGATTTGATAGGCTGTGGTGAACGACCTTGATGTTTTATTCCCATTTCTTTTTCAACTTCCTTTTTCAATTTTTCTTCTTCTTGTTTTAATCTATATTCTTCATCAAAACTTGCTTTTATTGTATGGTAATTTTTTTTGGATATCTTTTTTTGATAAAGTAGCCTTGTAAATAATGCAATACGACTTAAATGAGTTTCTTTTGAAATAGCATCAATTAAACTAAAATGAAAATCGTTTTTTTCTGTTGCTCGTTCAATGTTATCTAACATTTCTCCGTGTTCTCCTGCCAAAAAATGATATGAAAAATCATTACACCAACGTTCTATTTTACTTAAATTGTCTTGTGCTAAATAATTAAAGCTGATTTTTTCAATTTCTTCTTCATTGATTAGAAAATGTCCTAATTCGTGAATGAGTGTAAATATTTCTCTTCTAAAAGCTCTTTGGTAGCGTTTAATAACAATTACATTTGGATTGATAAAAAAGCCATCAATATTAGCGATTTCTTTTTTGTTCCACGTTTCAACAAATTCAAATACGAGTATGTTGTTATCCGCTAATTTTGAAATCAATGATTTTAAAAATGTTTTAAGATTTCTATTAAAATCAGGATACAATATTTTTCGTATTTCTTTAGCAACTTCTTTGGGATTATCTTTTACAGAATAAACAGGAATTTTTCTTGAAATATCAATTTCTGCTAATTTTGAAATAGCAGAAAGAGAAAGTTTCATTTCTTCAAAATGGTTAACTATTTTTTTAGCACCAATATTAAGTTCGGAATTAAATTGTTTTTTTCTAAAAAAGATACTTGCTTCTTTTGATTTGATAATATTTTTCGGGTCTAAATAAAAAGGAAGTCCTTTATTGAAAACTTTATCTATTCTTTTTAGATGTCTTAAATCTATGGTGTTAGAGAAGATGTCTTCTTTTTTGATTTTGTTTTTTAAATTTGAGTTTATCATAACAAGCAAATCGCCCATTGGAATCTTGTATAGACTTAGCAGGTATTTTAAGCGTGATATGTTATGTTCTACTCTCAATGTTTGTATTTTCTGCAAATATAATCATTTCAGGCTAAATATAGATTCGGTTTTTCAACCGGATTTGTTGTTGACGACCTATCGTAGTTCTATCTTTCTCTAATCCTATTTCAAAAAATATTGATTTTTTTGCGTACTCACAGTTTAGCCAAGTTTCCGAATTCAATAATTTTTAGATGGGTTGTGCAGGGGTTGTAAATTTCAGATTTTATGCGATGAATATACAAAACATTCTCCACAAAAATAAGGAAAATAAGATAAATATTTCCTGCATATCTTTATTATATTGATTCAGACAAAAGAGTACAAATTTTTATAATTGCTTTTCACTAAAATATCATCTTCAACTGAATATTTCCCGTATGGATGGCAGGGGTGTCTTCTGCCAGTCGGAAGTTATAGCCCAGATTCATTTCGAGATAAGAAGTTAGTTTTTTGCGATATAGCGCCATAAAAATCAAATTTTTTCCGTTGCGTAATGCTTCCAGCATTTGAAAAGAAACCGGAGAATTGGGATTGCCGCTGAGTCGATTGAGCACAAAATTGATTTCAGTTTGAAAAATATTATTTTTTGTGTCTTTATTGAGATAAGACAGACCTAATCTGTGCATTTTCAGACGTTCTACACTTGATAAATTACTTTTGTCTTTCCAATGATAAAAAATACTAAAAACAGCTTTTTCGGCTTGTTTAAAATCAATTTTTTGTTTGATTTCTCGAGTTCTAAGTCGGTAGTTCTTACTTTGATAGTTTTCAGACTTGACACGATTATTTGCGGATATAAATTTTTGTTTCCAAATCAAGTTGGGCAGAAAAGCGTGTTTGGTTTCGAGCAGAAATCTTTCTAGTTCATGTGCTTGTTTGCCCACCAGCAGAATTTGTTTTTGTGCCAGATTCTGATAGCTGAAATGCACAAAATATTTTCTTTTTGTTCGATTAAAAAACAAATCGTTTTGAATGATATTGTTTTGAGACAGTGGATTTTCAGGTTGCCAAATCAAAGGAATAAATTCATTTTTTTGAGTAGCTTGATGTTTGGTGCCGAACTGAAAAATATTGTAGAGTTTGCTTGCCGGTCCTTTGTTGATAATGGCTTTAGGGTTGATAATCAGTTGGAATTCGTAAGAATTATTCACAGTGGGCATATAGTTTTTTGATGGCAGAATCACACGAATATAATTGGCTTGATCCTGATAGGTTGCTACTTCAAATTCGTTGATTTCTTTGATGCCGTTGTTGTTGTAGTCAATCCATTGGTGTGTGCCTTGCCCAACGGGAGTTTCCACAAAAGTGATTTCATCCAGCAAGGTGTTTCCGTTAAAAGTTTCAATCTGAATATTGGTCATTAAAAATTTATGATATAGAAACTGTTGCCAACTGAATTTGATGTTGAGATAGTCTTTTTTTTCAGCATCAAAATAATATTTAGAATGCCGATAGTTAAGATACAGATCGATTTTGGAATTTTCCTTTTTCCGTTTCAATTCGGCATAGATATTATGCGTGTTTTCAGCTCTAAAGAAACGATTCCAACGAATGCTGTCATTTTGTTCCGCCTTATAGCCCAATCTAAATCCGATGTGAGAAGAATCTCTTTTTTCAATAAAGATTTCTCCGAATTTATAACGATAATTCAGCGTATCTGAGATTTGTTTGAGTTGTTGGTTTCTCTCTTCATAGTGTCCGTTGGTTTGGATGTTAAAATTTTTGAGACGCCATTGCAAACTCTGATGAAAATAGGCAATTTTCATTTGCTTGTTATTGCCGGATTCTTGTTGTGTCAGTCTATGTTCAGAAAGAATTTTGAGCTTTTTATATTGCCAATTGGTGTTGAAATATTCTTGCCCGGCTTTGACACTGTCTCTCAGCTCAAAATAGCGAATGCCTGACTCGGCAAAGTTTTTTTCTTCGTTATAAGACAAGCCTATATCAAGCAAGTGTTGTCTGCCGAAAATGGAATCTATTTGCCATTGTCTTGAAAATTCCGGATCCCGATAAGGATCAAGTGCCATAAAATTCCGATGTGTAAAATCATGATGCAAATGTGCATTCAGTTGTCTGTTTTTCTTTTGCCAAAGTTGTTGCCTGAAATCCAAATGTGTTGCAAATCCCAGATTGTCTTGTTCGTCTTTTGTAGAAAACAGATTCAAATCAGAATAGTTTATCAAACCCTCAAAGTCAATTTGTGTTTTCCGGTTGGGATGATAATTGAACCCTGCACCGACATAATTCCTGCTCTGCGGAGCATTTAACTTGATTTTAGGCTCATAGTCTCCCATATTTTCACCGACAAATTCAAAAATCTTTCCGGTGGCAATCACGCGGTTCAAAGCGTAGCTTCCTTTGTTTTTTCCGATATAAGAAAAGCGGACTTCATAAAGTTCGGTCAGGTTTTCACGGGTGTATTTAAAATGAAAATTGTTTCCCGTAAAAATTTTTTGGTATAAAATTTTATTTTCGTTGTATGGCACTTGCTTTGCCGACAACACAAAAAGTTCTTCGGCATTATCTCCTGCATTTTTTAAAGTCTGCCTTTGTTGTTTGTCCAATTCATAGAGCAAGGTTTTGTTTTTGGCATCGTATTCTAAATAGGTATAGATGGAGAAATCCAGTTTTTTCCCTTGATTGTGATAGGTGTTATGATTCAAATAGCGCATATAGTGTTGGTTGGAATAGTTGAATTCCACCGTAATTCTCATATTTTGTGTGATGGGAAATCGGGTGTTGAAAAGCAGCTCTGCCGTTTCATAGCGTATAATATAATCATGTGTTTCACCTCGCTTGAGCAACTTTCCGTTGATATATACTTTTTCACTGTTGGCAATGATAAAAATATAGCGTTCGCCTTGGTTCCCCGTCAAAATATAGGGACCTTGATTGCCTTCCACACCCTGAAATTTGTTGATGCCGAATTGCCCGTCTACATAACCGCCTGAAACCTGAATCCTACTGCTGTCTTTCCCTATTTCAATATCGAGTCCCTGTGTTTTTCTTAGGAATTTCATGAAATAAGAAGATTTGGATTGCATCAAAATATCTCCGCCGGTGGCTTGCCAATTTTGTCCGATAAGCTGCATATAAATACGGTCAAATTCTTTATAGCTTTGTGATATTCCCGCATAAGCTTGCGGCATGTTGGAATCAGATAATACGGCTTTAATATTGATTTTGTCGCTGAGTTTTCCATTGATTTGTAAATCCATTTCAGATTGCATCACCACGCTTTGATTGTTTCCTGCGCTGAATCCGCGTGAAATACTACCACTGGTTTTGAGTCCGCCAAGAGGCTTGGGAGAATGATGTTTTTCAGTGTCAAAAGAAATTTTCTTGTCAGGGAGATTTAAAATTCTGCTTTTGTCATAAATCTGATATGATTTTCTTAGAAACGCGGGATAGACTAAATATTTGATTTTAATAATTTGATTTTTATAAGCATCCGGATAAAGAAAATGCAGTGTGGCATATTCAAAATTAACCTGATATTTATCTTCGTCAATAAGCTGATTGTGCTCATCAAAAACTTCAAAATAAAAAGGCTGAATGCTGAAAGTGTCAATTTTTATGACAGGACGGTCTACTCTTAATATTTTTGTGCGCAGATTGATATAGCCTTCTAGCTGACTAAAACTCAGCATGAAACTCAACGATAGAAAAAAAAACAGTATCCGTTTCAAAAGATTTTAAAATTAAAACTCCAAAAGCAAAGATATATTATAAAGTCAAAAGACCGAAGTTGAATAATAGGTGAAAGATATTTATTGAAAAACAATTTTCGGCATCAAATCTTTTTTTCTATGATTTAGTCGAGCAATCTTTCTTTTCAAATATAAATTTCAATTTCTTCATAGAGTTTCGGGCGATATGATTTCCAATGATAGACATCTTGAAGTTTTACTCTAAAAGTGTCTGCAGCAGTAGGTTCTCCATGCACCAGAAAAATATTGGTAGGCTCGGATTTGAGTTCGCTTAGCCAATCTAAAAGTTCAGCTTGGTCAGCGTGTGCCGAGAGACTGTGAATACTTTCAATTTTGGCATTGACAGGATAATATTTCCCAAAGAATTTAATTTCTTTGGCTCCTTCGAGCATTTGTCGCCCGCGGGTACCCTCAGCCTGATAGCCTACGAGAATCACTGTGGTTTCGGGCTCGTCAATCAGTTGTTTGAGATAGGTGAGCACGCGACCGCCGGTGACCATGCCGCTTCCGGCAATGATAATTTTGCATTTTTTGGTGTCAATGGTCTCCCAAGTCTCTTTATAAGAAGTGACAATATTTATTTTCTTTAGCATCTGATGAAATTCATTCATCGGCAGGTTATGCCATTGTGGAAAATGTTCAAAAACTTGAATCACATTATTTCCCATGGGGCTGTCTACATAGATTGATATATCCGGAATTTTATCTTCTTTTTGCATTTTCCAAAGCAAATACATTAAAACCTGAAGTCGCTCAATAGCAAAACTCGGAATAATGATATTGCCTCGGTTTCGCATGACGTTTATGATGGCATCTTCAAAATATTTATCTAATTTTTCTTGAGGATGCAAACGGTTTCCATAGGTAGTCTCAATGAATAAATAGTCTGCTTTTTCCGGTTTTTTCGGGGGGTCTAACAGAAGATCATCCGATCGTCCGATATCACCGGAAAATACAAAACGTTTTCCGTAAATTTCCAGTTCAATGAATGTGGCGCCTATGATGTGTCCGTTATACATAAAACGGGCTTTGATATCATCAGTGAGAGAAATCCATTCTCCTTCATCTGTAGATTTAAAATATTGCAGAGTTTCTTCTGCTTCTTTCAGCGTGTAAAAGGGTTCAGGATTTTCATGTTTACTATAGCCTTCTTTTTTGGCACGTTCAGCATCTTCTTCATGAATTTTTGCGCTGTCTTTCAAAACGATTTCTGCCACGGCAAGCGTAGGAGAGGTGGCAATGATGTCTCCTGAGAATCCTTCTTTGACAAATCGGGGCAGATAGCCCACATGATCCAAATGCCCGTGGGTGAGCAAGACATAGTCTACTTTGGTGGCGTCAATTGGAAGCGGCTCCCAGTTTCTTTCTCGGAGTTCCTTCAGCCCTTGGAACATGCCGCAATCAATCATAAGGGTTTTTTGATTGGTTTCAATGAGATATTTTGAACCGGTTACTGTTCCGGCTGCGCCTAAGAATTTTATTTTGACTTTATTTTTCATGTTCTTTTTTTAATTGTTTATGACAGAGTTGTTCAATCTCGCCAATGATTTTGTATTTCCTGTTTTTTGAAATGCCGATTTTGTTCAATAAGTAATGTTCTTTGATCAATTCGCTACATAAGACCACATCGTGTTCAAGCAGTTGATTTTTTTCGTCTTTTGATAATAAACTGAGTGTGGTCAAAGGATATAAATGCAGCTCGTTGATTCTGTGTTTGAGTCCGTCTCCTTTCGGATAGTTCCAACTCAATAGTTTGATGTTGTTGCAATTGGCATAGTCAATGGCATCTTCTGAAAATCTAGTATTGGTGACAATCCAAACATCTTCTAAGGGTTTATCTTTTTTCCAATTTTTTTTCAGATCGTGAAAACGAGAATGAATATAAAGTGGTACTTTGATGTTGCAGATATACTTGTCGTCAGAATGAAATTTGCATTCAATCATTGAATAGGCATCATGTATTTTTGCCAATACGTCTATTTCGTGCTGCACGCATTTGCCGTCAATGACTTCTCCAATTGTTGTTTTATAACCTTTCTTTTTCAGGATTGTGGCAACCAATCGTTCAAAAGGGAATCCCGAAGGTCCCAACTCGTAAATAGCTTTCTTGAGTTTATATTTTGAGGCAAAGATAGATCTGATTTTTTTCAGTTGCTCATACGCCATCTTATAGATTTCGTTTGAGGTGATTCCGTCATAGATATTTTGAAAAATATAATCTAGAATTTTGTCTATGGTTTGATCGTTTGCGCCACTGTGTTCCAAAGATTTTCTTAGTTTTTTGGTTGAAAAATCTACAATCTCTCCGGTGGCTTTTTTGATCTTGATATTGTGGTTTTCATTCATCCGATAAGGTGTTTGAACAACAAAGTTAAGTTTTTTCAGTTGACTTTTTATGATAATCTGACATAGTTGCCAAAAAAAAATAATAAACAGGACGAGAAGTAGCTTAAAAAAAATTTGTTATAAATTTTTTTTTAAGCTTTGATAAATAGGATTATCTGAAAAAAATCAAACAAATTCAGTATCTTTGAGAGGTTAAATAATAGCTTGATGAAGTTGAATATATTAGGTTGTCATTCGGCAACGCCGAGAAGCACGACTTTTCCGTCTGCACATGTGCTGGAGATTGCAAATGAAAACATCTTAATAGATGCAGGAGAAGGCATGCAAATTCAGTTGCGAAAGTATAGACATAAATTTAATAAAATCAGACATATTTTTATTTCGCATTTGCATGGAGACCATTTCTATGGCTTGGTGGGTTTTCTTTCCACGCTGCGACTTTTGGGAAGAGAAAAAGAAGTTTATATTCATGCGCCTGTCGGGTTAAAAGAAATTGTCGAATTGCAATTCAGATTGACACAAACAGATATCAATTATCCGCTCCGTTTTCATGAGTTGAGTGCAAATCAATCTGAGGTTATATTAGAGACAGACAAATTTGTTGTCAGCAATATTCCGCTGAAGCATAGAGTTTATACAAACGGTTTTTTGTTCAAAGAGCAAGAAGCCTTGAGGAAGTTGAATATGGAAGCGATTGAACTGCATCCGGAAATAGGCACTTGGGCATATTATAATCTGAAAAAAGGAAAAGATTTTATCAGAGAAGACGGAAGTCTGATTTCAAATCAAGAGTTAACATTGCCACCGCCCAAACCCAAAAGTTTTGCCTATTGCTCAGATACTTCATATTTTCCTGAAATCGTGCCGATTATCAAAGGAGTAGACTTGCTTTATCACGAAGCAACCTTTTTAGAGACAGATGCAGATTTAGCAGCAAGAACCATGCATTCTACTGCTAAGCAGGCAGCAAAAATTGCCAAGAAAGCCCAAGTGAAACAATTGGTATTGGGGCATTTTTCATCCAGATATAAAGATGAAAGTAAATTTAAGATTGAAGCAGCTGAAATTTTTAAAAAAGTGGAGATTGCAACGGAAGGGAAAACATTTGAAATTTAGCTTTATATTTGTGATATATTTATGAGTAAAATGGAGAAAGATTTAGGCAAATATCGTCGTGTGTATGAAAAAGGAGAATTGGATGAAAAAACCGCCCCCGACAATCCGATGGAATTTTTTAGAGATTGGTTTTATGAGGCAGAGAAGAAAGAAGACTGTATAGAGGTGAATGCAATGACCTTGGCAACAAAAGGTTTAGATGCATTTCCGAAGCTTCGCGTGGTTTTGCTAAAAAGATTTACATGGGAAGGTTTTGTGTTTTATACGAATTATGATAGCGATAAGGGCAAAGCCATTCAGGCGGATAACAGGGTCTCCTTATCCTTTTTTTGGCCCAAATTGGAAAGACAAATTATCATCAAAGGAAAAGCGGAAAAGATTGCCGAAAATCTTTCAGACGGCTATTTTGAAAGTCGTCCGAGAGGCAGCAAGATAGGCGCATGGGCATCTCCGCAAAGCCAAGTGATTGTGTCAAAAAAATTTTTGGAAAATCGTTTTGAAACTTTTGAACGAAAATTTGAAGGAGAAGAAGTGCCTCGACCAAAGTTCTGGGGCGGATATATCGTGAAACCCATAGAGATTGAATTTTGGCAAGGACGCCCCAACAGATTGCACGATAGGGTGAAATATACTTTGCAAAAAGACTATAATTGGAAAAAAGAACGTTTAGGTTCATAGAAAACCGATATGTCAGGTATGGTTTTTGAGAACATTTCAATACAAAAACAATAACAAATATAAGCAGATTAAAAAAAGCAGGAAGACAGGAGGGTATGAGTTTAAAGGAGAGAGGAAAAACTTTGAACTTTCAATTCTGAACTTTCAACTAAACTATAAATACATGAAAAAAATAATTTTATTGCTGATTGCCTTTATAAGCTTGAGTGCATTGGCACAAAAAAGAGAAAAAATCAAAGGAAATAAAGAAGTTCTGATTAAAACATTTAAATTGCCTGAATTTTCGAGTGTTGAAGTGGGAGACGCTTTTCACGTAGAACTGCAAGAAGCCACTGACGCTGCTACGAAAGTGAAGATTGAAACCGATGATAATTTGCTTGATGTGATTCACTTTGATGTGGAAGGAGATATGTTGAAAATCACTTCGTCAAAAGAAATTGTCAGGTATAAAAGAATGAATATCACAGTCTATTTTTCCGAAAGTTTCAAGGCGATAAGGGCTTTTAATAAGGCACGTATTTTTTCAGAAGACGAATTGAACATCAAACTTTTGAATATTGAAGTTGCAGATAGAGCCAGAGTGAAATTGAAACTAAAAAACACAGATGTTTTGGACATTCACGGAACTGAAAAAACGATGCTTGACATAGAAGCTAAATGCGGAATTGCAAATATCAATTTAAGTGGCAGCGCTGAAATTAGAGGAGAAATTTTTGGAAGGAAAATGGATGTAAATCTGGATGAACATGCAGCTTTCTTGATGAAAGGAAATTTGGAAAAAGCAAAAATCAATGTCAAAAACAAATCGAGATATAACGGTTCAAAACTTGGTTCTAAAGTAGCGGATGCGAAGGTTTATGATAAGGCAGATGCCAAAATAAACGCAAATGAAGATGTTTTTTTGGAAGTCTCCGGAAATAGCGAAACTTATATCTACGGGACACCTAAAATCGATTTGAAGAAATTTAAAGATAATGCCGTCATATATAAAAAGTAGTCTTGTTCTGATTTTTTTGCTTATCCGATTTTTGGCATGGTCTCAAGAACCGCAAAAAGAAGAGAAAAATGTTGATTATATCGATATTATTCATGCAGATCACGCAGATTTAAACGAAAAATATCCCGATAAAAAACTTCTATCCGGAAATGTGCAATTACAACATAATGAAGCATTGCTTTTTTGTGATAAGGCGCTGATTGATATGAAAGAAAATTCTGCCATTGCTTTGGGAAATGTGACGATGAAGCAGGGAGACACTATAGATATGAAGGCAGAATTTGTTAAGTATGACGGCAATACCAGTTTTGCAGAAGCCTTTGGCGATGTCGTGCTTTCAGACCCCAAGATGACTTTGAGAACGGATACTTTGTCTTATGACAGAAAACGTCAAGAAGCCTACTACACCACAGGAGGGGTGATTCAAGACAGTGTGAATACGCTGAAGAGTCAGATAGGGCATTATTTTCTAAATGAAAAAAAATTTAAATTTGTCAACAATGTTCACCTGACAAATCCGGATTATCAAATTGATTCCTACCAACTGAATTATTACACGGATTCCGGTGTTTCTGAATTTTTCGGTCCCACGAAGATATACAACAAAACCAGCTATATCTATGCAGAAAAAGGACATCATGATTCCAAACGGGAGATTTCGTGGTTTGTCAAAAATGCTTATATCAAACATAAACATACCACGATAAAAGGAGATAGTCTGTATTATGACAGAAAGAAACACTATGCCACCGGAAGCGGGAGTGTGGTGGTGCACGATTCCATCAATAAAACTTGGATTTATAGCAATTTTGCCCAGCGTTGGGAAGAATTGGATTCAATCAAAGTCAGTGAGCATCCGTTGTTGGTTTCCATATCAGAAAAAGACACACTCTATACCAGAGCGGATTATTTCATTGCTGCCGGCAAAAAAAAGCACAGAAAACTTTGGGGCTATCCGAATGTGCGTTTTTTTTCAAATGATTTTTCAGGCAGATGTGACTCGCTGTATAGAGAAGATGAACAAAAAGTCATGAAGTTGATGAAAACGCCAATATTGTGGAACGGAAAAAGCCAGCTGACCGGAGAAAGAATATGGATTAAAAACGATTCGCTCAATCAAATTGATTCGCTGATTATTCCCAAAGATGTTTTCATTGCGCAAGAAGACAGTTTGGGCTATAACCAAATTAAAGGAAGAAAACTTTTAGGAAAATTTATAGATAAGAAATTGCATGATATCAATATCTATGGGAATACGGAGGTTATATACTATATCAGAGAAGAAGACGGGCGTTTGACCGGAATAGAAAAAAATAAATCAAGCAGAATTTTTTTGATTTTTAAAGATGGAGAAATAGACTTATTGAGATTATATGAAAAGGTGGATGGCACAATATATCCGGCAAATAAAATAAAAGAGCAGGACAAAAAATTCAAAGAGTTTATTTGGCACGGCGACAGGCAGATTAAAACCAAGGCAGATGTGATAGAAAATACAAAATTGGAATTTATAGACAGACCTAAAGAGCAACCTACTCAAACCGAACAAGAAGAAATTATCGAATTCAAAAAACAACAGAATTGAAAAAAGATTTTCTGAAATATCAAGCGCAAACATCAACCCATCCGATGGGCATCGAAATTGCTCATGCGGAGGGAAGTTATATATTTGATACAAAAGGAAAGAAATATTTGGATTTTGTTGCCGGCGTTTCTGCCAATGTGATTGGACACCATCCTGAAACTGTTATTAAAGCTATGCATGAACAGTTGAACAAGTATATGCATGTGATGGTCTATGGTGAATTTATACAGGCACCACAGGTGAAACTGAATAAGAAGTTAGCGCAAATTTTTCCTGAAAACTTAGAAACAACTTATTTGGTGAATTCAGGAACAGAAGCCACGGAAGCAGCTTTGAAATTGGCAAAGCACTACACCAAAAGACATCAAATTGTTGCGGCAAAAAAATCATATCACGGCAACACACAAGGAGCCATGTCCGTGATGGACTATTCGGAGCGAAAAATGCCGTTTATGCCTTTGATTCCGGGTGTTCGTTTTGTGGCGTTTAATGCACCGGAGGATTTGGCAAAAATCACAAAAAAAACGGCTGCCGTTATTTTGGAAACCATACAAGGCGGAGCGGGATTTATAGAACCGAATAATAACTATCTCAAGGCGGTTAAACAGCGTTGTGAAGAGGTTGGCGCTTTACTGATTTTAGATGAAATTCAAACCGGATTTGCCCGAACAGGAAAAATGTTTGGGTTTGAACACTATGATGTTATTCCGGATATTGTGATTACAGGAAAAGCTTTGGGGGGAGGCATGCCTATCGGGGCCTTGACTTCTTCATATGAGATTATGCACAGTTTGACTGAACCTGCAATGGGGCATATTACAACCTTTGGCGGGCATCCGGTGATTGCATCGGCAGCACTTGCCACGATAGAGTATGTAGAAAAACACGATTTACAAGCTGAAGCCATACGCAAAGAAAACATTTTAAGAGAGACGCTGAAACATCCTAAGATTAAAGAAATCAGAGGGCGCGGTTTGATGCTTGCGTTGATCATGGAAACGCCGGAACAAGCCAATGAACTGATATTAAAAAGTTTAGACAAAGGTCTGATTTTGTTTTGGTTGCTCTATGAAAGCAGAGCAGTGAGAATCACGCCTCCCTTGACCATTTCCGACGAAGAACTGAATGCGGGGATTCGTATTATTTTGTCTGTGTTAGACGATATGAAACATTCATGATTTCGGCAGTTATCAAAGTTAATCATAATGCCTATCCTATTAAATTCCAGAATCCCGATTCTTTCATTTGTTTTTGTAAAAAATATTTAACAATTTGATTATCAGGTTTTAATAATTCAATATCGTCTTTTAAGACTTGATAAGCATATTGCCTTGCTGTTCTCAAGAGACCGGCATCTTTGATGATATCCGCCAGTCTGAAACGCATGCTTCCGCTTTGTTGTGTACCCAATATATTTCCGGGTCCTCTGAGTTTGAGATCTACTTCTGCAATTTTAAAACCGTCGTTGGTTGCCGTCATGGTTTCCATTCTGATTCGTGCATCTTGAGAAAGCTTATAGTCTGTAATAAGCACACAATAAGATTGTTCGGCGCCTCGACCAACGCGTCCGCGAAGTTGATGCAACTGAGAAAGTCCGAACCTCTCAGCACTGTCAATGAGCATCAGGCTGGCATTGGGCACGTCAACACCCACTTCAATCACTGTGGTGGATACCAAGATTTGAGTTTTGTTTTGTTTGAACTCCCGCATAGCGGAATCCTTGTCTTCTTGTTTCATTTTTCCATGGACCATACCGATTTGAACAGGCGTATTTTTAAAATAATTTTTGATAATTTCATAGCCTTCTTCCAAATTTCTATAGTCGAGTATTTCACTTTCTTCAATCAATGGAAAAACAACATATGCTTGGCGTCCTTTTTTGATTTCCTTGTGAATAAAGTTGTATATATTGGCACGTTCCTTAGCATAGCGATGTATGGTTTTTATAGGCTTTCTGCCCGGAGGCAATTCATCGATGATTGAAATATCCAAATCGCCATAATGTGTCAGCGCAAGCGTTCTGGGAATGGGTGTTGCCGTCATTACCAAAATATGCGGAGGAATTTTATTTTTTTGCCACATTTTACTTCTTTGTGCAACCCCGAATCGATGTTGTTCGTCTATAATTGCCAAGCCTAGATTTTTGAATTTGACTTTATCTTCCAAGACTGCATGTGTGCCGATAAGAATGTGAAGTGTGCCGCTTTCAAGCATCTCATGAATTTCTTTTCGCTCTTTGGTTTTGGTGTTTCCTGTTAATAGCCTGATACTTATATCGAGTTTTTCAACCAAATTTTTGATGCTGTAAAAATGCTGTTGAGCAAGAATCTCTGTAGGAGCAATGATAGATGCTTGAAATCCGTTGTCAACAGCCATTAGCATACTCATCAAAGCAACAATGGTTTTTCCGCTACCCACATCGCCTTGCAACAATCTGTTCATTTGTGCGCCGCTTTTGACGTCTATCCGAATCTCTTTAAGTACTCTTTTTTGAGCATCGGTTAACTCAAAGGGAAGGTGGTTTTGGTAGAAGGAATTGAAATAGTTACCTATTTGTGCAAAGATATGCCCTTTGATCTTCTTTTTTCGATTGAAATTTTTAAGCAATAGTTGCAGTTGTAAATAAAATAATTCTTCAAATTTCAGACGGGTCCGGGCTTTTTGCAGCAATGCTAAACTTTGCGGAAAATGAATATTATAAAGTGCCTGATTTTTATTCATTAATTTTAGGTCTTCCAAGACTTTTTTCGGAAGGGTTTCCTTGAAATTAAGCCCGATTTCTTGGAACAGCCCCGACATCACTTTGAGCCAAATACGGTTGTTGAAGCCTTTCTTTGTCAGGTTTTCAGTCGACGGATATATCGGTTGCAATGGGATTGACCCTTTTTTCTTTCGTTCTTCAAGTGTCTCAATTTCAGGGTGTGCAATATTAAATTTTCGATTAAATAGCCCGGGTCTACCATAAACAACATAGTTTTCTCCTGTTTGAAGACTTTTCTGAATCCATTGATAGTTTTTAAACCAAACCAGCTCAAGATTTCCGGTTTCATCGGAAAAATTTGCCGTTAATCTTTTTTTTCTTCCTGTTCCTACTTCATTGAGATCGGTGATTTTTCCAATAATTTGAATATCTGTATTACTATTGGTGATTTGGTTGATTTTATAGAATTTTGAACGATCCACATATCTAAAAGGAAAATGATTTAATAAATCTTCATAAGTGCTGATATTAAGCTCTTTTTGAAGCAATTCGGCACGTCCATTGCCTATTCCGGGAAGATATTTGATGGATTGTTGTAACATTCACAGTATTTAGAGCGAAGATAAATATATTTTTTGAAAATGTTTTTTAGCAACAAAAGATACAAAGAAAAACAGGCTTGTAGC
>Ga0256846_1000455_pt1 | contig 16641 bp, 5 predicted proteins | sample TevniametaG_FD_189098 | JGI IMG/M metagenome (GOLD analysis project Ga0256846, IMG submission 189098) | Tube worm associated microbial communities from hydrothermal vent at the East Pacific Rise, Pacific Ocean - Tevnia | ecosystem: Host-associated > Annelida > Integument > Unclassified ...
GCAGTTTACGGACATTATCCGTCAGCTCTTTGACAACGGTCTCTTTTCTGTTCATGACTTTTTTCATGTCCAGGGAGATTTTTCCGGTTTTGATCCCATGGTCGGCAAAATGGGTTTTGGCCAGATGATAATATTCGCTGGAATCAAGGAGCGCCTTGCTGGGAATGCAGCCGACATTTAAGCAGACACCTCCCAGTCGGGGAGATTTTTCAACACAGGCTGTTTTTAAACCGAGCTGGGCGGCGCGAACTGCCGCCACGTATCCGCCGGGACCGGAACCGATAATGATCAGGTCATAATTTCTTTTTACTGCCATGATTACACCTCCAATATCATTCGTTCCGGGTTTTCAATAAATTCCTTGATGCGTTTCAGGCAGGTAACCGCCTCCCTGCCGTCGACGATGCGGTGGTCGTAGCTCAGGGCCACATACATCATCGGGCGGATCACGATCTCGTCATCCACCACCACCGGTCGTTTTTCGATTTTGTGCATTCCCAGGATGCCGCTCTGGGGCATGTTGAGAATCGGTGTGCTGAGCAGGGAACCATACACCCCGCCGTTGCTGACGGTGAAGGTCCCCCCCTCAAGATCGGCCAGCGTCAGGCGGTGTTTTTTGATTTTGGCGACCAGGTCCACAATGGCCTGTTCAATATCGGCGAAATTCATTTTTTCCACATGGCGGATCACCGGAACCACCAGGCCTCGATCAGATCCAATGGCCACGCCGATATGCTGATATTGATGATAGATGATGTCATCCCCGTCGATAAAGGCGTTGATTTCCGGGATTTCCTTGAGGGCTTCTACGCAGGCCTTGATAAAAAAGGACATAAAACCAAGGGATACACCGAATTTTTTTTCAAAGGGGACTTTATATTCAGCGCGAATGGCCATGGCCCGGCTCATATCTATTTCGTTAAAGGTCGTCAGCATGGCCGTATTCTGTTTGGATTCCAAAAGCCGGGAGGCAATCCGTTTTCGAATCGGGGACATGGGTTTTCGGATTTCCATGGCGGTGTCTGCCGATACTGGTGGCACATTCGCCTGGCCGGTCGGTACAGACGGGGTTGACGCGGTTTCAAGCGAGGCCTCCAGATAAAGCAGAACATCTCCTTTGGTGATCCGGCCACCGGGGCCGGTTCTCGCTATCTTGGACAGATCGATGTTTTTTTCGGCGACAAGGCGTCGCACCGCCGGGGACAGTGGCATCGATTCCTTATCGGTACCATCAGGTACGACCGGTTGTGGAGTGGTTGCGGGTTGCGGCTCTTTTTCCTCGAGAGGAATGTCTGCTTTTTTTGATTCAACCGGGGCAGGTTCAACAGGGGCAGGTGCGACAGGTTCGGATTCGATCGGCGGATGTTCTTTTTTGCCGTCAGACATCGCCGCCGGTTCAAGGGTGCCGACGACCGCACCGATGGCAACGGTTTCTCCCTCCACGACTAAAATTTTCAATACCCCGTCAACCTCGGCCGCCACCTCCAGGGTCACTTTGTCGGTTTCAATGACAAATAAGGGCTCGTCTTTTAGAACCGAATCTCCGCTTTGCTTAAACCATTCAGCCAGCACCGCTTCCTGGATCGACTCGCCGACACTGGGAATTTTAATCTCGATGGTCATGATGACTCCTTAATTAAATTGGCTTTGATCTTGCCGATGGCCTCGTCGGAAATGGCCGTCTGATTTTGTTTGTAAGTCGCCGGGAAACCGGACGCCGGGCTGGGTGCCGCTTTCCGGCCAATATATTCGATCGGTTTTCCGGTGATCTTTTCCAGTCGGGGACGGATAAACTGCCAGGCGCCCATATTCTCCGGTTCTTCCTGTACCCAGACCCAGTCTTTTACTTTTTTATATCGGTTGATGACCTGTTTGATCCGGCCCTCGGGGAACGGATACAATTGTTCCACGCGAATGATGGTCAAGTCGGTTGCGTTGATTTCCTGACGGCGTCGGGCCAGCTGGTAGAATATCTTTCCGGTGCAAAACAGGACCCGGGTGGGTTTTTTAACGGCAACTGTATCTTCCAAAACCGCCTGAAACGATCCTTTCGTCATTTCCGAAAGGGGTGAAACTGCCAGGGGGTGTCTGAGAAGGCTTTTGGGGGACATGATAATCAGCGGTTTTCGATATTTCACTTTTACCTGGCGCCGCAAAAGGTGAAAATACTGGGCCGGGGTAGTGGGGTAGCACACCTGGATGTTGTCATCGGCGCATAATTGCAGAAACCGTTCCAGCCGTGCGCTGGAATGTTCGGGGCCCAGACCGTCCAGCCCATGGGGCAGCAGCATTACCAGGCCGCATAGCCTTTGCCATTTTGACTCACCGCTGGCGATAAATAGATCAATCGTGACCTGGGCGTTGTTGACGAAATCGCCGAATTGCGCTTCCCAGATCGTCAGGCTGTGTGGCTGGACCAGAGCGTATCCATATTCAAAACCGAGCACCCCGACTTCGGACAGGTGGCTGTTATAGACGGAAAATCGGCCGGGCGGGCTGCCGATGGTGTTTAACGGTGCCAGCGGTTTTCCGGTTTGGATATCGGTCAACACGCTGTGGCGCTGGCTGAATGTTCCCCGGGCCACATCCTGACCGCTCAGGCGGATTTGTACCCCTTCGAAAACCAGCGAGGCAAAGGAGAGCGCTTCGGCATTGGCCCAGTCGATCCCGGCCCCTTTTTTAACCGAATCCAGCCGTTTGGCCAGCAGACGTTTGAGCTTGGGATGAAGATTGAAATCATCCGGGACCCGGTTCAGTTGGCGGGCCAGATCAAGGAGGCGGGCTTTGGGTACTGCCGTTTTTACCGGATCGTGCGAATAGTCGCCGTGAAATTCATCCCAGGCTTCATAAAAACGGGAGTCGGGAAACGCACAGGCGCTGTTGTGGATTTCCTGGTAGGCTGCTTCTAGCCGATTTTGAATATCGTCTGCCAGATTATCGATCTTCTTTTTGCTAACCAATTTTTCTTTCAATAGATGATCTGTGTATAACCGGTCGAGAGATGGCCGCTTCCGGATACGATCGTACATCGTGGGCTGGGTGAAATAGGGCTCATCACCTTCATTGTGTCCAAATCGACGATAACAGATGACATCAATGACCACATCTTTATGGAAGGTGTTGCGGTAATCGGCAGCCAGCCGGGCCACGTGGACCACCGCTTCGGGTTTTTCGCCATGAACATGAAAGATCGGTACCATCAGCATTTTGGCAATATCCGTGGAATATCGCGTGGAGCGGGCATCTTCCGGTAGGGTCGTATAACCGATCTGATTGTTGATCACGATATGAATCGTGCCCCCGGTTTGATATCCCGCCAGTTGGGACATGTTCAGGGTTTCAAACACCACGCCCTGGCCGGCAAAGGCGGCATCACCGTGCAACAGGATCGGGAGGATGGTATTTTTGCCCTGCTCGCGCATATCCTGCCGCGCCCTGGCAATTCCTTCTACTACCGGGTCCACCGCCTCCAGGTGACTGGGATTATTGACCAGAAAAATTCGCATCGGGTGGCCTGCCGTGGTGGTTATATCAGCAATATACCCGTTGTGGTATTTGACATCTCCAGTTCCCATTAATTGTTCTGGGTCGTAGCAGCTTTCAAATTCCTCAAAAATTTCTTCAAAGGGCCGTTTGAGAATATGGGTCTGAATATTCAACCGTCCCCGATGGGCAGTTCCCAGGATGATTTCCCGGCAACCATTGGCCGCCGTATGGTCGACCAGCATGTCCAGCAAGGGGATTATGACGTCTCCCCCTTCAAGGGAAAACCGGGTGATACCGACGTATTTTTTATTTAAAAATTGCTCGAACAGGGTGGATGCCTTCAACATCTTTATAATTTGGACCTGGTCAGACCGCTTGAGATCCGGCCGGTTTCGATTGGGTTCCATACGTTCTTGCAGCCACCTTCGTTCTTCCGGGTCCTGCAGATGCATGTATTCAACACCGATGGATCGACAATAAGTCTCCCGAAGATATTTTATAATATCGCCCAGGGTTGCACGGGACATATCGGAAAATTGCGGGGTGAAAAATGTTTTTCCGAGGTCTTTTGGCGACAAATCAAAAGCATTCAGATTAAGGAATGGATGATCAGTCGGGCAGGGGGATAACGGATCCATGCAGGCCAGCAAGTGGCCGAGATCCCGGTAGCGATAGATCAAGGAGGCCACGCGGGCCTGTTTCAGCGCATAATCAGGATCATCAGCGGGCAGGCTGGACGAAAGCTTCCCCGTCCCTGCCATTTCAAATCCCCGGAAAAAAAATTGCCAGTCTTGTGAAACGGATAGAGGATCTGTTTTCCAGTGTTGATACTGATTGTCAATATACTCGGCGTTAAGCGTTTCAGGCAGATCCATTTTTAGAGATGTCTCCTTTATTTACAGTCGTACCGGGTAGGTTTTTCAAAAATGTCTGCGTATGTCCGCGCACGTCTGCGGTTTAAAAGATGTTTATATCTGGCTCTCAAACCAGGCAACAATTTTTCGGGATGTACGTTCACGGTGCTTTTTATTACTGAACATGTGGTCGGCCTCGGAAATAATCGCCAGTTCCGATACTTCCGGGTTAAACCCATGGGCGGTATACGCCTCGTCGACAGAGATGATTTCATCCCGATCGCCATGAACGATCAATAAAGGTAATTTTAATTGGGTGATGACCTTCTGAAGATCAAAACGATCGGCATCAGAAAAGAAATCATGGGTCAATTTTAATTGCCGTCCACGGCTGGTAAAAGCGACTTGGCCGACCTGATCAAGCTCATTTTGCTGGTCCCTGGTTAAGAACCGCATGGCATTCATCCCGGAAAGCCGGCCGGCAATCGTACAGACCGCTTTGGCCGAATTAATTTCCGCAGATGCCAGCAAGGCAACAACCGCCCCCATGCTGTGCCCGGCCAGGCCGATCTGAGATACTCCCTTGGAAGCTAGTGTTGCACAAGCGATCTTTGTCTCGGAGATTTGTTTGGTATAGGTTGATTGAGAAAATTTGCCTTCGCTTTGGCCGTTTCCGGAAAAATCGAATCGCAATGCCGCAAAGCCGGCTTTGGTGAGGTCGTTGCCCAATTGTCGTAAAATACCGGTATGTCGGGAACAGGTAAAGCAATGCGCTAAAACAATTCCCCGGTCGGTACTGGCATCCGGCAGGTGCAGGGTGGCAGCAATTTTTTCACCCTGATCGTTTTTAAAATGTATGGGGCTTTCCATTGAATGCCTTAATGTTTATAGTCTTATATAATTCGAAGATGGGGGCAAGGTGAATGACCCTCTCCGTATATCAATTTTGAGGTCATGTTAACAAGACAAAAAGAGCCTCCGGGATATTGTCTGAATTATTCTGTAAACCTTACATTCTAATATGTTGATACTGGCCAAAAGGGGGAATCCACAATGACATCTTTTAAAGCGATGGTGGTGGAAGAAACAGAGGATAAAAAATTTATAAGAACCATCACCGACCGATCAATTGATGACCTGCCCCCGGGTGAGGTTCTGGTGAGGGTGAATTATTCTTCGCTTAATTACAAAGATGCGCTTTCCGCCACTGGAAACAAGGGCGTTACCCGGAAATATCCCCATACACCCGGTATCGATGCCGCTGGTATTGTTGTTGAAAGCGTTGTCCCGGCATTTACGCCGGGCGACAAGGTCATTGTCACCAGCTATGATCTCGGGATGAACACTTCCGGCGGGTTTGGACAATATATCCGGGTGCCGGCTGACTGGGTGGTTAACCTCCCTGAAAATCTGACCCTGAAAGAGAGTATGATTTATGGAACCGCTGGCTTTACGGCCGGACTATCGGTGTTTCAATTAAAAAATCACCATATCACCCCGGAACAAGGGGAGATTCTGGTCACCGGTGCATCCGGTGGTGTGGGAAGCATTGCCGTTTCAATCCTGTCTAAATTGGGGTATACGGTAGTGGCTGTGAGCGGTAAGGAAAAAGAAAAACAGTTTCTCCACGACCTTGGCGCAGCCAGAATCCTCACCCGAAAAGACGCTACAGACACTTCCCGTCGGCCGCTGCTTAAAGAACGCTGGGCCGGTGTCATTGATACGGTAGGCGGCGATATCCTGGCAACTGCCATCAAATCAACCCAGATGGGGGGAACGATCACCTGTTGCGGTAACGTGGCTTCCCATGAATTAAATACGACGGTGTTTCCATTTATCCTGAGGGGTGTCAGTCTGGCCGGGATTAATTCCCAGAATTGTCCCATGGATATCCGCAGGAAAATCTGGAGGTATCTTGCAGATCCCTGGAAAGTTCATCTAAACCGTCTGGCGTCTGAAACAACATTAGATGGCTTAGATGAAAATATCAATTTGATATTAGAAGGCAAATTAAAAGGGCGAGTGGTTTTAAAGCATCCTTCCCCCTCCTAATTAGCACTTTTGCTCTTAGGATGTGTTTAGAGTATCTTCAAAGGTTAAAATTTTTTACGTCATATCTGAAATCGCCTGGCGAAAAGCTTTTTCTACTGGTTTTGGAAATGGTGCTGCTATCGGTTCTCCCTTTTTATTCCTAGTGACCCAAATGGCCTCATGCTCACCTGATGCCAGTTTAACTCTTGTGCCATCAGATTCTATACGAAAATAATCGAAATTAAAGATAGCGCTACATGCTTTCCAAGTCTTCAAAGCAAAGATTAACTCAATGCGGTCAAAAGGCATAGCTTCACGTAAATGATCAACCGAACATTCCAGGCAAAGTAGTTCGCCTTTCTCCCCTATTCCTCGAAAGTATTCTGGAATAATACTATAAAAATAGTGGTCTCTAACCCTTCCTTGCCAGGCATAGTAATGTGCGAAATAAATATTTCCTACAACATTTGCATCTTCTATTGAAGTATCAATTATTTGTTTGTGAAGAATAGGGCGAACAAGAGGTCCGGAAGGCGATTGAAATTGAATATTGTTCTCTGTGGAATTCTTTAAATGGGAAAGTGATTCGTATAATGGAGTGGGCGCATTAGGCGCATCGTATTTTGGGAGCATTTCTTTCATTGTGTTCCAATAGAAATCTGGATAAGGCGCTGGTTTAACAATTCCGTGATTTAAAATTTCAACCCATGTAGTAGTTTGTTCACACCATGCTAAACGTTCATATTCTCCTTCTTTTGAAATTTTAAGAAAGTCACATGTAAGTTCCATGGTTGAATTGGCAGGGCCTCCATTTCCAGATGCCCAAAAACGGATTTCAACTTGATCATGAACGCTTGCTTCTCCTGTAATTTTCATTCTAGTTTTATTAGTCACCACTCCCCATTTTCCAGTAGCAAATTTTTCTCCAATTCCTTTAAGAACAGGCCATGCGGAGTAGTCTCGAACATCTCCTAACCAGAAAAAATAATTAGAAAAATATACCGTTCGACTTAGCTGTGCATTGTGTTTAAATGTCATGGGAAGGCGTTGAACAAAAACTTCCTGCCCTTGCGGGCCATTCTTTATTACATCATAGGCCGGAGTGCGAAATAGTTCTTTATATTCATCGTAATCCATAAGTATATCATGGCGGGCAATGTTTTTTATCTTGTTAACCGTAAAGGCAAGAAATCGCTCTTTTCCTCGAGTAAATCGAAGCGGAAAACTGAGGATTAGTACTTCTCCGGTTGCTCCTTCATTACCAATCAAGATTGAATCGCCTTTTTGATGAATGATATTGAGTTTTTTCGGTTTGCTCCCAATTTTTTTTCGAATTATTTCTAAATTTATCAATATACGGGTTGCAGCTTGGTCAAGCGTATCTTTTCGAGTTATCAAAGAATCCAAAAGATCAATATAGTTTTTGCCTAAGAGATTATTCCATTCCTCGCGAGATGCGGAGGTTATTCTTTTTATACAACATCCGTGAAGATTGTTACCGGCAATGGCTAAACAAAGTCGGTTATCGTACGAAAAAGACAGATTTGTATTCGCATGGTTTTTTACGCTAATCGCAGGTTGGTTGGCATCGTCCCATTTGATACTAAAGTCCTCCGGGGGATTGGTCATGGTTTCAAACACTTTCCATGCCGTTCTCTTAAGCAATGGAAGAGTCTTTCTATGTTGCTGTTTATGTGAGAGTTTATGCAAATCAGGGAGGTATGCCATACAAGCAGAAGGTGTTTCAATGTTGAAAGATTTTGCACAATGAGCGAGAGCAGTCTGGATTATTCGAGTATCACGGGGGTCGGGGTGTAGTAGATCAGCAACAGACGGGTTGTTGTCGTTGTGTGCTAAGATTCGAAGACGGAAACCTTCAATGCGCTCTACGATATTTCCGTTTGAATCAGTCGCAATAACAAGGGAGTTTGCCTCATTATCTTCTCTACTTAGGATCTCAGCGGAAGTGATAAAAAGAGAAGTCGTGCTTCCTGTTTCATCAAATCGGTTCGGATATAAATCGAGCCGGTCAATGTGTATCGGTAAGGAAGTTTCTTGTGGCATGATAATAGCTGCTGATTGAAATAAAGAGTCTCTGAAAAACATATCGCCAAGTATTAAAGTATGATGATTTGGATTAGAAAAAGCATCCGATGCAACATGCTGTATTTGTTTATGTTCAGTGCTTACAATGGACGTCCCGTTATTACTTGTGGATTCAAGTGCCCAGACTGTCTTTATTCTCTGAAATCGTGGGCCTAAGAATAATTGAGTTTTGCGATATAGATCAGTGCCAGGATAAATTTCAAGGGGTTTTTTCGGTAGCCGAATTTGATGTTTTGGTGATTTTTTATTCAATCCAAAAATAAAAGTAGCCGTAAAAGAATCTGAATTCGTACCGATACCGGGCTGATAGATCCCTGCATTAACAATTGTCAAAGTAGAACCGGTTATATGTACTTCGACTTCGGCCCAGATAAGAATGTCTGTACCAGCTTTAGGGTCAATTGTGATGGGTTGAGTTAGATTAATGTTTTCTATTCGGACTCGATCAAAGTTATGGATGCCGGCCACATGCGAAACCGCCTGAGCCATTGCCTCAAGGCCGAAAACTGCCGGGAAAAGATAAGAATCATTGAATTGATGATCTACTAAGTAGACATCTTTATCCAATGATAGATGAACCCGAAAAGCAGATTCAACACCTGGTGTGACATGAAGTGGATTTTCAAGAAATCTGGCATTTCTGATAACCGACTGAGGCTCATAATTCCAAGTATCCAAACCGGACAGGCGGGCAGCCACAATCACTTGGTGAACACCGGGATCATTGAAGAATAGGCGGACGAACCTTTCTACGCCTTCATCAGTATGGATGGCTGAAATGCCTTGTTCTCCAAGAGGGTTAACAAAGCCCATTCGAGGCCCCATACCTTTGTCTTTCCAAATACTATAAGCGACAGATAAAGTACGTGTGTCAGGATGATTTGATTCAAAGCGGTGTAAAATAATGTCCAAGGCTTCATTGGAGAACCCGTACCAGCCGTTCCCATGCATTCCAGTTATACCAGAGAGGGATGTGAGCCCGATGAAAAGCTTGGGGGGTGTTTGATTTAAAGCGGCCATTAAATTTAATGCGCCAAGTACCTTAGGAGTGACCTCCTGAATGGCCTCATCGATGGATACTTTATTGGTTACCTTAGGTTTATTCAGGCCGGCCCCGTGGATGACACCTGTGACCGATCCCATTTCTTTTTTTATCCGTTTTATCAAGTTATTTACCGCCCTACGATCGCTGACGTCACAGCTGAAATATCTGGCAGTAAGACCTTTTTCAGAATATTTATTTAATATAGAGATTATATCATTGGTGGGATTATTCTCTGTCAGAGAATCGGGAAGGGGTGAACGGCCTACCAAAGCCATTCTTGCTCCGGATGCGTCTGCCACTCCCAGAGCGCATTCCGCAGTAATCCCCTTGGCGCCGCCGGTAACCAAAATAACGTCCTTTTTACTCCAGGTGAATGAACGTGCTTTGTATGTCCCGGGATCCATGAGTTGCTGGTATCTCTCCCGTCGAACCAGATCACGGTCATATCCAACGGCAGAGAACGGACCCGGTATTGTAATCTCTTCGATCGTTTTTTTTGAGATGATATCTGCCGAAAGGTCAGGTGAAAAATCGAGTACCCGGACGCGCAGGTCGGGGCGTTCCTGGTGAATACTTGCAGCTAATGCTGTTGCACCACAGCGGTCTAAAAAAGCAGTTTCCGCATGGGTGCCGAAATATCCACCGCCGAATTGAAGGTAGGTAACCGTATTTCTGCGCCTGGGTGCACGGGATGCGGGCGCTACGGTTGTTGCACTGGACAGACGGGTAACAATGTTTATCAGATCGGTGCTGTCATAATCAGTTTGATCTGTTTTTACCTGATTGGGGAGAATATTGAAAAAATGGGAATATTGACTTTGATCCGGTAAATGATTTTCGATGGCGGAGGCATGAGACTGCACATCGACCCGGGCGCCCAATTCTGTTAATTGACTGGCCATGGCTGCGGCTACTTCGTTTTCCGGATCATCGCATAATACCAATGCATGGGCAAATTGCCAGTTATCTTCCCTGCGTTTACTTTCAATGGTCTTTTGTAATGATTGTGGGGCCATGGACACATGGAATTCCCGGACCCAGGGAGGACGGTGAGTCTTATGGGAAGATACCGGCCTGGGTTGTTGCTTTTCGGAAATTCGTTGCAGTATGGACGCAATCTGGCGCAATGTCCGCTTTAATAATGGGTCCAGATCCACATGGATATCAATTTTAATGCGGTGGGATAGGTCCGGCAGTAATTTTTTTAGCTGGTCTTTTTCTATATTCAGATCTTTCTGCAAGAGGGCGTCCGCATTGATTTCATCTGGACGATTACCGGTAATTTTTGATATTTGATCTAATATTATTCCAAGAATATCCGGTTTTTCCAGTTTAACAGACTTTGTTGTTTGTGCTCTTGCCTGGGTGAGGTTTTGTATAATATCTTCAAGGGTGACATTGGAAAAGTCAAGTGGTTTGATTTCACCTAAAATTCCGGCAGATTTTGCTACTCGAGTCAACAGGTCGCCGGTTTTAATGGAATCGAGATTCAAATCATCCAGCAACCGCATGTCCGGTGTTAATGTGTCCCTCGAAAAACCGGTGATTGATTCCAGGGTATCAAATAAAATCGAATCGATTTCTTTATCCGACTCCCAGTTATCCTTTTCAGTGACGCTGGGGATATCGGGTTCTGCAGAGGGAGGTTTTTTTACAATTGGCTGCCATTGGGCATCGGTTATCGCTAAATCCATATCTGCCTGGATTACCCGGGCTATAAAAGGCCCTCTTGTTTTCAAATAGGCATCAATCTTCTCTTGAGAGATGTTGCCTATGCCGGCAAAAAGGCTTTCCAATGATTTTAAATGGGGAATTCCTGTCGAAACCTCTAATTCTGCGGATGTGTCAAATGGGCGTTCGCAGGGATTTTCAAAGAAAAGTCGTTCGGAAGGCGAGATAAACGGTCGGGACAAACGGGGTTCGTATACTTTTTTCCAGTTTATTTCAGCGTGATGAACAAAGAGAACCCCCAGAAGTTGATTGATATCCTGGTCACGTCCGGGGAGTGATTCAACCGGAAGGCAAAGAGGACCTGTGTCACCATTGATATCATTGACCATCCCGGTAAGGGCCTGCCCCGGGCCAACTTCGATGAAAAGATCACAGGTTTTCACCATGGACTGTACGAGAGCTATGAAGTCAACCGGGGTTAATACCTGGTCGGAGAAATAGCCATTCAGCATCTGTCCTGATTTAATTTCCCGGCCATCCATGCCGCTGAACAGCTGGCAATCGGGTTTTTTCAGACGGGGCGGTAAAAATGGCGTTTTGCCCATTTTTTGGGCCGCATCGGAAACGAGTTTGGTATGAAATGCCCCGGATACTGCCAGGCGGAAAGCAGGGATGCCGCCCTTGGCAGCAGTTTTCAAAATGTGGTCTATTGCCGGTTCTTCTCCGGCAATAACCATCTGACGGGGAGAATTGATGTTCGATAAAATCGCATAACCATCCACGTTTGATAGTAGATATTCGGCTTTTTCTCTGGAACAACGCAGGCTGACCATGGTGCCACTTTTCTCAGCCTGTTCGGCGAATATTTTTCCCCGGAATCCGGCCAAACGGATCAAAGTGTCCGCATCAAATGCGCCAGCAGTATGAAAAGCGGTCAATTCGCCGAGGCTATGCCCACCGACAGCCGTGGGCCGGATGCCTACCTTCTTCAGCCAGTTGAGCCAAATCAGGGAATGCAAACAAATGGCTGGTTGGGCATGCTCTGTTTGAGTCAAAATCCTGGCCCACTCTTTGGCTTGATTCGATCCAAGAGCCGGATCAAGGTCACAATAGATGAAAGGACTGATGGCGCTCCCGTTGTCCCGGGATAAAAGGGTGTCCGCTTTAGCCAAAACGTCTCTGGCCCAGTCATATCTGTCGATCAGTTGCTTGGCCATATTCAACTGCTGGGACCCCTGGCCGGGGAACAGGAACCCGATTCGTGGTGCCGTCATCTGGTTGCCTGCCCAGATCTGGTGTTTAGTGTCTGCCAATTGTTTTCCGGAATCCGGCGGTGTGTCATTGAGGATGCCGGATAAGCGGCTTAACCGTTCAGCGAGTTGATCAGGGTGGCTGGCCATAATTGCTACACGAAATCCCTGTGCTGTATCGGTTTTCCTGGCAAGGTCGGCAGCCAGATCGGTCAGGTCGGCAATACTGATATCACGAACATCTTTGATAAGGGTTTCTACCTGCGTAATCATTTCCGTCAGGGTTTTAGTGCTGAATATGAACAGCTCTGTCTCCTGGTGGGATGCGATCAAGGTTTTCTCGTTAAAAGAAGGGGTAAATTTCGGAACTGGCGGATCGGCAGACTCAATGCAGACGTGGCAGTTAATCCCGCCAAACCCCATGGCAGATATCCCGGCCCGCAACTTTTCTTTTGTGGCAACTGTTTTCCCGGATAATATCGGGTAAAGAGATTTGGCTTCAGATTCAAAAACCGGGTGGGGATCCCGACAGCCAGCGGTCGGGGGCAATACCCGCCGATTTACCGCCATGACCGCTTTAATAAATGCACCGATTCCGGCAGCGGCTTTGGTATGCCCGATGAGTGATTTTAGCGAAGTCATCCCGCAGAAACGTTTATCATCTTGTTCGGATGGATGAAAAAATTTCATGGCCCGGGCAATCCCTTGCAGCTCAACCTGGTCGCCAACTGCCGTTCCTGTTCCGTGTCCTTCGATGAAATCTATCTCTGTCGGATTAAAGGGCGCCCGTTCATAAGCTCGTTTAATCGCCTCGGCCTGCCCCTTGGGGTTTGGGGCCGTGATGCTGGTCCCTCGCCCATCCGAGGAAATTCCCCATCCATGTAGAATCGCATAGATGTCATCCTCATCCCGCTGGGCGTCATCCAGACGTTTCAGCACAACGAAACCGCAGCCTTCCCCGGGAAGAAATCCATTTCCCCGGCGGTCGTAAACCCGCATGTCATCCGGCGTCAGTGCGCCGGCCTTGGCAAAACCGATAATTTCGAATGGGTCAAGGCTGATATCCACACCACCGGCCAGAGCCAGATTCAAATCCCCGTTCATCAATCCGGTAGCGGCTGTGGCAACAGCCAGAAGAGATGAGGAACAGGCGCCGTCAACCGTATATCCGCCCCCGTCGAGGTTTAAATAATTGCAGATGCGCCCGGCAATGGTATTGGACAGTCCGCCGGCAAGACTGTCTTCATCAATAGGTGGCGTTATAGATTTAAAATATTTTTCAAAGTTACTTTCAAGTTTTGCTATCGTGTCTTTTTCGATCTCTTTAACTTTAGCGGCAGCGTGGAGTGCCCGACGAACAAGGGGCCATCTTAAGCGAAGCCCGTTGGCACGTGTCTGTTCACCGGTGAGCGTGTTTCCAACAATGACTCCGGTCTGTTGTCCGGGGATTGAGTCTTGCTGATACCCGGCATCCGCCAAAGCCGCCATGGCAATTTCCAGGGCCAACCAGTGGACGGTATCCGTGGATTTAAAGGTAGAATAAGGGATTCGCCGTTTTTTCCAGTCAAAATCAAATCCGTCGATCAGGGCGGCAGTTTTAAGATAGGTTTTATCCTGTTTTGCAGGGTCAGAGTGGTAGTAGTCTTGAAGAGGTGTCCGCTGGTCCGGCATTCTCCGAAACGCCCGGCGGCGGGCCAGGATATTTTCCCAGAATTGAATGGGATTGCGGGCATCGGGGTACCAGCAGCCGAGGCCGATGACGGCAATGGGACAGGACGGTTTTTTTTTGTTCATAAAAAGCCACTCCTTTAGGATAAATTGGATTGGTTCCGCCTGTGCAGATGGATTTGTATAAACCGAGTGAGTTCAAGCGTTTTAATGGACTCAATATGAAAAAATGAGCCGTTTGTCAATTACAGACGCACAATTAATTACGGTAATTTGTGATTGTTTCCAACTGTTTTTCAATTTGTGTGGTTTTACCGCCGCTTGGCTGCTTTAAACGCCGGCTTAAATTCAAAATAACTTGTTGTAATTTTGGAAGATAGATGATACCAGTTTTACATTTTAAGGTGCTGTCATTTTTTTGTCGAATTTGCGGGCAATGGATATCTATCCGTTCGCGAGAATGGCTGGTGCGGATGATAAACTGCAAACCATAAGCTTCTTAATAAATCAGGGCTAAAACTTATGATTAATATTCCCGGTTTTGAAATCAAAAAACAGCTATATGAATGTGACACGTATGCCGTTTTTCGTGGAGTGCGGGGAAAGGATATTCAACCGGTTATTATTAAGATACAGCGGGGCGAAGACCTCTCAATCGCGTTTTATCAGCACGAATATGATATCCTCCAGTCGTTAGATGGGGATGGAATTGTTAAAGCCCTTGATTTAATCACCGACCAGGAAGCGCCGATTATTATATATGAGGATATCGGGGCAGAATCACTCGATAATCTAATTATCAATACTGATTTCGCCATGATCGAGTGTTTGACAATTGCCATCGGTATCACTTCTGCGTTGGATCAGGTTCACCATGCTGGCTATCTTCATAAATGTGTTAATCCGGCCAATATTATTTTTCATCCGGATACTGGTCGGGTTCAACTGATAAATTTTGAGCTGGCCATCGAACTGGTTTCCGACCAGATGTATTCGGATGGTTCCGAAGTCACACAAAAAACAATGGCCTATATCTCTCCGGAACAGACAGGAAGAATGGAGCGGTCTTTGGATTACCGGTCGGATCTATATTCTTTGGGAGTGGTACTTTACCAGCTCTTCAGTGGAAAAGTTCCATTCGAAAGTACAGATCCCCTTGAGTTGATTCATTCCCATATCGCCAAAATTCCATTGCCACCTATAGATGTTAATACCGTGATTCCCCGAGTTGTGTCGGATATCATTGTGAAATTGATGGCCAAGGAAGCAGCGCAACGATACCAGAGCGCAGCAGGGCTTAAGTATGATCTATCTGTCTGCCGGACCAGGTATGAAGAGATGGGGCGTATTGCCCCTTTTACATTGCAGGAAAATGACATCAGTGACCAACTTAGAATTTCGGGTAAGCTATATGGCCGTAGCGAAGAGGTCAATGTTTTAAAAACCGCGTTCTCCAGGGCCATAGCTGGGAGCCTGGAACATGTGTATGTAACTGGATATGCCGGCATCGGAAAAACCGCTTTGGTGCGTGAGGTGTTGCAGCAGTATGTTTTAGGTAATGATGAGATGACACTTCTGCTCGGGATCGGCCGATTTGACCGTTTTCATCGAGATATCCCTTACAACGCTATTGTTCAGGTTTTCAAGGATGTAGTCCGTCAGATTTTAGCCAAAAGTGATAATGAATTGAAAATATGGCGGGAAAAACTGGCTAACGCCCTTGGACGCAATGGCCGTGTAATTGCCGATATTGTTCCAGAGATTGAAATTATTCTGGGGCCGCAGCCGTCTGTGCAGAAACTCGGGCCGTTGGAGGCACAGAATCGATTTCACATCGTATTTCAAAACTTTGTTCGCGCACTCAGCGGGCCATCTCATCCGTTGGCCATTTTTGTAGATGACCTTCAATGGGCTGATGCAGCTTCACTTAAATTAATTGAATCAATATTGACAGATGATGGATTACACCACTTTCTGGGGATCTCTGCGTACCGTGATGACGAAATCGGGTCCGATCATCCTATACATGAGACATTGGATGCATTAAAGAATAAAAAGGTACGGTTGACCTGTTTGCGCGTGTCCTCATTGGGACTTGAATCTGTGAAATCCATGATTTCGGATTCTATCCGAACAGACAGAAAGAAAATTAATGAGTTGGGTGCGCTGACGTTACAAAAAACGGACGGAAATCCGTTTTTCATTGAAATATTTTTGAAAACTCTGCTTAGTGAAAAGTTGCTTACTTTTAATCGGGACTGGAACCAATGGCAGTGGAGTATATCCCAGATTAACGAGTTAGAAATAACAGATAATGTAGCAGATCTACTAGTTCAAAAAATTGATCGTCTGAGCGAGAACGCCAGAGAAATATTAAAGTGGGCCTCTTGTATTGGTCTTGAATTCGACTTAACTATTTATAGTGCTGTTTCCGGTCAAACACCGGCCAAGATAGATGCTGTGCTAAAAGAAGCGGTGATTGAAGGCGTAGTGATACCGGTTGACCATGTACATAACCAAACAAAAGATG
>Ga0256846_1000456_pt1 | contig 16626 bp, 15 predicted proteins | sample TevniametaG_FD_189098 | JGI IMG/M metagenome (GOLD analysis project Ga0256846, IMG submission 189098) | Tube worm associated microbial communities from hydrothermal vent at the East Pacific Rise, Pacific Ocean - Tevnia | ecosystem: Host-associated > Annelida > Integument > Unclassified ...
AAAGGGCGTTTGAGTTGCAGTATCGCCTTGCAGACTCAAAGACGAAGCAAGGTAGACGTAGGAAAGGGGAGCTATTTCCAAAGTGGCAAGCGCTTGTTGGGTATAGCGTTCCTTTTCTGTATTCTGCTGAGCGTTTATACGAAAAGAAAGATGACGAGTAGCGGTGTAGAGAATACCTTGACCAGCAGTCCAGCGGAAAGGATATTGGGCGTCAGCTTGCCATGATTCTTGAAAAGTAAAGTAGAGACTGGCATGGGCTGAAAACCTTAGATTATTCAATGGCCGCCATGATATATGAGGCGTTACTGAAAGCAGGTGTCCAAAGTATTGAGGAATATAATCATGATAAATGTAGCGGTCTGTAATATTCATATACAGACCACCGGCAAACGCCGCGTTGTAGTCAGATGAAAAACCACCGCTTATCTGTTTTGTCCAGCGGGTGCTTGAATCTTCTCTATAGTAAGCGTGCGCCCCCATAGCATGAAAACTCAGGTTCCAGTTGTTAGAAAAGGACATCATTGAGGTTATTCCTGCATTGCTAGAAAATAGGCTGTCATCTAAATGTTTACCCAAACCGGCGTAGAAGGATGCCCAAAGTGAACGTAACGTGCTTTTTCCCCAAAAGTTATTGTATCCTGCCATAAAACTGCTGTTAATTTGTCCGGGGCTATTGAGAAGCCCCATAGCATTGAAATCAGCCAAGCTATCGGTATATGAACCCTCAAGCGAAAAATTCCACTTACCCGATTTATGAATTCGGAAAGCGCCAATTGGTCCGCCCTGTTTTGCAGTATCGCTATGAAAGGAATGCAAAATCTCCGTATTCAAGTTCCAGTCATCTGTTAGAGCAAAATCAAAATCGCAACCAAGGACGCGGTCGCCTTCATGTTTACCGTCTTGGTTTCGCTCACGGGAGGTTGCAATAATACCAGCCTGTGAACGTGTGAACAAATCCTGTTTCAGGCGGGCTACGCTGTAAAAGGATGCAGGTTCCGTTGTCTCCTTGCCACGATATCTATAGACTTTCCGACCAGTGTAGACTTCCATTATACCGAACTCTGTACCGCCGACTTTGCCTGTGAATTTTCCTCCGCCGTAGATTGGCGCTAACGAACCATCGGCAAGCTTACGCCCTATGCGACGTGTATAGACAGGGGTAAAAAATCCAATGTCGAATAAATCTGAGCCTTCGTTAAAAAAAGGACGTTGCTCACGCAGATAGCTTTCATATTTACCAAGATTTATTCGTTCGGGATCAGCCTCTATTTGCCCATAATCGGGAAACGCCGTTAAATCTAGGGTAAGGTTACTTGTAATTCCCCATTTTAAGTCTAAACCTGCTACACCGTCTGAGAAGGGAACTAAGGAAACACTGTCTGTCAATTGTGGTCCATCAAACCGCAGGGTTTGGGTTAAATGCGGCAGAAATTCTAAGTGAAGTCCATGCGTAATACCGCTGATACCTGTAAGTTCGCCGAATCTATCAATGCGGATTCCCCTATCTTCCTCTTTATAGTTATTCCACTCTACCTTTTCATCCCTGTTGTCAATCCAGCGAGCAAGCGAAAGTCCCCATACCTGCTTATCCTTTGGAACAAAACGTAGGGTTTTGAAAGGAATGGCAATCTCAGCGCACCAACCCCAGTCCGTAAGAGAGGCCTCAGAATACCACACACCATTCCAGGAGAGATCATAGTTTCCGGGAGAAATGCGAACGTCACGTTGGATTCCCATTGAATTAATAGTAAATTGATAGGCGTTTCGGTCATCATCATAAGTATCAAAGTAAATGCTGACGTTATCGCCGCTTGATGATTCTCGCGGCACAAGCTTTGCCTGTAGCTTGTCCGGTTCTGAATCGTAGCAAAAGAAGGCGATGTAGAGCGCTTTAGCGTCATAGAGTATAACAACACGTGTGGATTCGCTAGGTTGTCTACCCCAATCAGGGTAGTGTTCTATAAAATCTGTGATTGAGGAATTGTTTTTCTGCCAACAGGCTTCGTCCAAAATGCCATCAATAACAGGAGGCTCATCTATGCGTGTCGCTCCAAGCGTTTTCCCGCTTTTATCTAATCCTACAAGTAATAAAATACTAAAAAATAAAGACATGTGAATCCTTTAATGTTAAAAATTAATACATAATACTGATTGGACGTAAGATTGCAATAAAAGGTTGATTAAGAATTTTCTATGCCTAAGTTTCAGGTAAGCTGAGCCTTGAAGGTTCTCTATCCCCAAAAGGTTTTTAAATCCGAATACTTAGCAACTATTATGTTAATGAAAAAGACAGGTTAAACCGTGAGTGCGGTAGTCAAGGTATTCTCTACACCCAACAAGCGCTTGCCACTTTGGAAATAGCTCCCCTTTCCTACGTCTACCTTGCTTCGTCTTTGAGTCTGCAAGGCGATACTGCAACTCAAACGCCCTTTGATGTATCTGTAACGGGAGTAACCCTTTATGGCAAGATTGTTTATTTGTTTAGAATCTAGTCGTTTTCCTACCTAAACCTGAAAGTAATGAAGTACATAATTGATAGCTATCTTTTAAGTCTAGGACATACCGCCTGAGATTTGCAAAAACTCAAAATAAATACAGTCTACAATACGCATTTATGGCTCTATTTACTTGACTTTCCGTCCGTATTCAGGAAAGGATTGACTAAATACAGCAAAGAGATGTAGGTATCTATTTTAGTCCTCTTGACTTGTCAAGTAATAGCCATACACTAAATTGGAGGCTTGATGCTGCGTGTAGAGGATGCTTTATACTTTATAGAATTAAAAGGTACGGATCTTGACAGATACCGCGCCCGTTTCCTGTTTAACAAAGAAAGAGATGATACAATGGCCGCCTTGTTGCTCGGGGCCTATCAGAATTCCGATGGCGGTTATCCTTTGAATTTAGTTCACTCCCAACCGTCGAATATCTCTGAAACAGCTAAGGTTTTGGGTTATGCCGCAGAGTTCCAGGCAACTAATTCCGTTGTATGTAAAAGGGCTTTGCGATACCTCGCTGCAAAGCAGCATAGCGATGGGTTTTGGCAGGAGCAATATTCCCAACTTGCACTCAACGAAGCTATGGGCGGCGAATGGGGTAAGTTATGGTTAACAGCCTACGTAGGAAGACAGTTATTAGCCCTTAATAGACATGAAAGTAGGGAAATTAAGTTGGTCAGGAATTATCTGCTTAGTCAAAGAATTCAGGGAAGCAAATTCACCGCATCACCTGCCATTCATTTTTTATCGCTAAGTTTCTTCGCCCTTCTTGACGGTCCTCATTGCGGTCTTGTAAAAGAGTCCCTTCCCTTCGCTTTAGAAAACTTCACCGCGTCGGCAGAACCTCGTCTTATCGCTCTTGAGGCTGAGTGTCTCTTGGATGCCGGTCTTCGAATTGAACATCCATTGTTGAAAAATGCAAAGGACAAATTGAAAAATCTTCAAGGTGAAGACGGCGCATGGGGTGAAGATTACTTGAAACTACAGGTGAGAACTACCATAGATGTTCTTAAGGTGCTACTTCGACTGAAAGCATGGAATATTGTGGAAGACGCTTAAAGATTCAGCCGCCCTCTTTTTCGTAATTGATAAGTTACGTTAACTCCAGATATCGTAGCAGACTATTTCCTCCAACTCCTTGCGGTTTTTGAATCTTGCCTTATCTTGAGGACAACCCAAAGTCAATAAAGCAACAACTTTATACTTTGAAGGTATTTGCAAAATTTTCTTAACGTCTTCCTGATAAAAAGCGCCAATCCAACATGAACCAAGGCCATGCTCTACCGCTTCAATGCTCATATGATCAACCGCTATGGCTAAATCCACCGCATAGGTCGGAACTCCACAGGTCATAACACGTTCCGGTTCCAATGCAACTGCGGCAATTACCACTGGGGCTTCACCAACAAACTGCTGCTCTTTTGCCGCCTTCATCAAGGCTTTACGTTTAGCTGCATCACGCACTACTACAAATTTCCAGGGTTGACGATTATTTGCCGACGGGGCCAGGCGAGCTGCCTCAAGTATTTTTTCAAGCGTGCTTTGCGGAATATCTTTTTTGGAATAAGACCGCACGCTTCGTCTGTCTCTTATCGCTTTGCTTACGTCCATTTAACCTCCAGGTTTATGCTTATTCTATTTTCGAACTCTCATATCCCTGACTCTGCGCAACGAATGTTACTACAGATTAAAGATATAATGTAGAATAAACATATTAAGTTCACCTGATGTCTACACTATTTTAATATACCCATTGTCATGAAGTTGTCAATAATAAAACTGTATGTAGCGGGAAACCTTTAGAGAAAGATGGAATAGACCTAGAGCAAAATAACAGTTTGAATAAAAAAGGCCAACCCCAACGGATTGGCCTTATGTAAATGTTTAGTTTCAGTTACTAAGCAGTTTATAAAGAATTGCTTTTTGAATATGCAAGCGGTTTTCAGCTTCATCAAGAACAACGGAATTCGCTCCGTCTAAAACTTCGGAAGTAATTTCATCGCCGCGATGCGCAGGTAGACAGTGTTCAACTAAAACATTGGGTTTAGCATGTTTCAGAAGGTTGGCGTTCACCTGAAATGGCGCGAATAGAGGTTTGCGTTGAGCTGCCTCGTCTTCCTGTCCCATAGATGCCCATACATCTGTATAGATAACATCGGCGTCCTTGGCCGCTTCATGGGGATCGTGGGTAATTGTAAGCGAAGCGCCTGTTTTAGTGGCTTCAGCACGCGCCGCTTCCACAAATTCCTGCTTCGGACCGTAGCCTTCAGGGCCGGCTATTACCATATGGGAACCTAACTTTGCAGCTGTAAGCATAAGTGAGTGAGCTACGTTGTTGCCATCACCAAAGTAAGCTATTTTTATGCCTTCGGTTTTTCCCAAATGTTCGTGAATAGTTAGAAAATCGGCAAGCGCCTGACAGGGATGCTCAGCATCGGTAAGGGCATTCACCACAGGAACAGAAGCATATTCTGCCAGTTCTTGCACAGTTTTGTGAGCAAATGTTCGCGCCGATACGGCGTCTATCCAACGGGAAAGATTACGTGCAATATCAGGAACCGTTTCCCGTTTACCCAAACCTATGTCCGCCGGAGCTAAATAGAGAACCTGTCCACCCAGTTGGCTAAAGGCTACAGTAAAGGTTACTCGTGTTCTAAGCGATGGTTTTTCAAATACTAACACCAGGGTTTTCCCTGAAGCGATATCCATTTGCTTGCCTTTGATTCGGGCTGAGATATCAAACAACTCCGTGATTTCCTGAGCCGAAAGATCGCCTATGGAAACTAAATCTTTTTTCAACCAAACCTCCATAATTTTTTAAGAGCAAAGACCTCTGGTCAGCTCATTTGAGCAATATTATCTGAGACTTAGACCTAATGTATCGGTTAGCGACGATTTTGATAGGTCATACCTAATTATCGTCTATACTTCGCCTCAGTCAAGCACCACAACTTTATGAGTTGACTCACTGTTTGGTGAAACCGTTTTAACAAAATACACGCCGGTAGACAGCTTGCCGCCGTTAGGGTCTTGCATATTCCATGAGAAGGGGATAATACCTTCTGTTTCTGTAACCCTTCGTCCAGACTCATCAAATACCTGCACTTTAACTTCAGAACCTTTAGGGCCTGCAAAGTTCAGAAGTCCTGTGGTTACGCTCTCAAGCGGACGAATATTAGAATAAATTCCCTTCAATTCGTAAAGTTCCTCAACACCGCCGCCACTGTAGGAAAATGCACTTAATTTCACGTCATCAATATACCAGCCATCTTCGGAGAACATGGAATCGACATCCAGAACAAAACGTATTTGGACGTTCTTACTGTTTGCAAAAGCCGAAAGGTCGAAACGTTCCTTAAGCCAATTCGATTGCGTACCATTCCAGCGTTTAAGGGTTTGCCAGTCTCCGCCGGAACCCTTTTTTGCCTGCAGTATACCCCAATCCTGTCCTTTCCACCAACTGTGCTGACCTTTATGGATAAAGAAGCGATGCCAGAAACTAAGTGTCGGGTTTGAAAGTTCGGAAAGATCTAAGACAGGAGAAACAAGGGTGTATTGTTTAGGGCCTTGATATTTAGCGTTAGGGGAATCGGTAATTGAGCTTTGGCCAGAATGAGCCGATGCCGAACTTATTGCCCAGTCAGTAGTCCATGCCGCAGGCTGTGTCTCAAAACCTTCATTGATAAGAAGCTTACGATAGCCTAAAGGCAGCGTTATATTATAGACATAACTTTCAGATGCCGTAGCCACGGTTAAAGTAAGTTTGTAACTAGCATCATTTGCCGATGCGGCAAGCTTAACCTTAAGAGGATCAGCTTTGTTATCTCCGCTTGTTTGAGGATTAAGCGAAGCTATCCCAGCTGTTCCTTTTACAAGCTCAACCTTTGGGTTTGAGGAAGCAAGGGTGAGGGTTATGCTCCCTGATTTCTCAGCAACACTCATATTGCGTACCTTAACGGTGAGTTCAATCTCCTCGCCAGCTGAGATAGTGTCATTAGCGCCGGTTGACCACTCAATCCATTCCAGTTCAGGATACTTTCCGGCAGCCTTGGCGGTTGCAATAAGCATTGGCATATTATCTGCAACCTGCTTATCCACCATATAATCCTGCCAAAAATCAGTTCCTACCTCTGGAGTAACTGCAAAAATACCGGTATTGTACATCCAATCGTCGGAAGAACCGTTCGTAGGATATAGCTGACTGCTTATTACAACAGCATAGTGATTCTTTCGGGTAGCAATTTCACCCCAGCCATAGAATTCAGATGAATCTTTGCAGGCAAGATCAGCCTGATATCCCCATGGGTAAAGGAATAGACGGGAATAGGAATGGAAGTTAAGAGCGGTAACAAAATGATGGTTTTTGCAAAGCTTAATAATAGACTGTGTTTCAGGTTCAGAACCGGCAGAAGGGCCACGGTAGGTCTGATTGTCAGGATCAGGGGATGAACCTTGATCATCCAATGCCCATTTATAAGGGTAGTTGCGATTAATATCTACACCCTGTTTATCTTCATCGCCCGAACCCTGACGTCTGTTCTTACGTTGCATTCCGCCGCCATTAGGATGTTTCTTTTCATTGTAGAGATAACCGTCAGGGTTCAGCATTGGAATAACCCAAATTTCGCGGTTATTGACAAGATAGGTTATCAACGGATCTTTACCGTATTTCTCCGCGAACATGCGTATGCCTTCCACCATAATACTTACGCTGATGGGTTCACGGGCGTGATGCAGACCGGTAAAAAGAACTTCTGGTTCGTCCTCGTCGCTGTTGACGTTATCTGATATCTTAACCGCATATACGTAATTACCGTCCCATGTGGTATCGCTTTTATCGTTGGGAAGAATCTTTTTTTCAGAAACAATGTTCGGATACTTATTGTGCAAAGAATCGATAATGGCCAAAGCCTCACTGTATGTGTAGTAGTTACCGAAAGGCCCGGGGCCCAAAATTTGGCTCTGATTGTACTTAACCATGTCGTGGACAACTATACGGTATGAAATTCCAGCATCGTCCAAAGCCTTAAGGTCAGAATCCTGAGCTACGGCTCTAAACCATTCCCCCGGCTTAACTTCGGTTATATCCATTTGCGTAATTGCTGCGGGCAGCTTCGTAAATCCCGTTTCTCCTTCTATAAAACTACTAAGACCGGCAACAGGAATTTCAACCATATACCAGCTTGCGGTCAATGCATTCGCAGCCAGAATAAGTGTACAAAGTATTCTCATAACTATCTCCTTTCTAGCCCCCGGTTAATTACGCTAAGGACAATTTGTTTAATTTCGCCTCCGGGCTTTGCCCATACAATCATAACCGGTTGCTTTTCGATCAGGTTCTCCTGATAGGTGTTACCTGTTATACTATATATCGCTATTTCATTCTTGGCGTCATAGCCTTCTAATTGCAGTTCACCTGCAAACCCAATTGCCTCAAAAGACCCCCATTTTGATAATTCACTCTCTTCAATCAAACGATTTACCTCATAGGAACGTCGCTTGATTATTTTTTTAAGATTCTCCTTAGTTTTCGTCCTCGCCAGCTCATATTCTTGCTGTGATAGAAGCTTAGCCTGAAGCATGTAGGCAAATAAGGTATCTTGCGATACCTGCACCCTTGCCTGAATGTATCCGCCGTAGTAAGGTTCAATTAGCTTATCCAGCTTCAAACGCGCAATACGATAGGCTCGTTGATGAAACTTCACATCGTGGTTTTTTATTTCCACTAAATCAAAAACCTGCATTTTATCTGAAAGCATCGTTGGAATTCCCGTAAGAACCGTATCACCTACAGGTAGAGCTAAGTGATAATCCGCTTGTATCGGGATAATATTTTCGCGAAACACAATAGGCGCAACGCAACCTGATAAAAAAACCAAAGCTACAAACGCCAATACTATCTCAGACCCGATATAAAACCTCAGCTTCTTCTTCACCATATAAGTATAGGCATCTCTCCGATGCGGTCAAGACCTATGGAGTTCTGTTGTAGCGGTATGTTATGTGATATATTTTCGGCAACTAACAGATGTACTGCGCCTTGTTTTGAAAGCTTTTTTCTTTCGATTATTCTGAAGCTAGTATCTTTCAAAATAGGGACTTCATCACGTGGATGATCACCCAACAATTTCCAAAAGCGATTTATAATTTGGCTCTTCCAATCGTGGCCGGGCAGAAGCCCCACATCTACAATAATTAATCTCCCCCCATAATTAAGAACCCTCCGTATTCCCCTAGCCACAGGATAAAGATTAGGTGCATGGGTTAGGGTAAAGGTCGCAACAACAGTATCAAAAGAATTTTTCGGGAAGGGCAAGTTATAGTAACTGCCTTGCAGAAGGGAGATACTAAGACCTTTGGATTTCAATCTTCTGCCCGCCTGAGCAAGCATTCCAGGCGACAAATCAAGTCCCAGTACCTGCCTACCCTGACGTGCAATTTGCAAAAGCGTTAAACCCGTTCCGCACCCCACCTCAAGCACCTTCCTTCCACGGATATATGGCAAACAGGTAAGCTGTTCTGTAGCCAGGCCAAAGATTGGAAAACTTAGAAACAAACGGTAGAAAGCGGCAAGTTTGTCGTATACCTTTTTTAATTTTGCAAGCCTTGCTTCCACAGCAATGCTTGTTCGCTCCTAGAGCGTCTCGAAAAGGCCTATATCCTGAGACTTACGCTTACGAAATATTCTAACCGTTTCAAATCCGACCTCTTTCAACAGCTGACGCGCAGCAAGATTGGCATACCCTATCTCGGTATACTTGTGAGCATCAGAGCCTATGGTTAGGCTGCCTCCCTTTTTGGCAAAACGTTTCAGATAGTCTTCTCCAGGGTATGGTTCACGGGTAAAATGCCTCCATCCCGAACAGTTTATTTCAATCGTGAGTTCTGAAGATACCGCCGCTTCAAGAACTTCATCTATAATTTTGCTATACTCTTCCCTGCGATAATTCTGAGGAGCAAACATATACTTGCGAACGTAGTCTAAGTGACCTAGCACCTGAAATAAACCGGAACCCGCAGCGCCTAAAAGGGCCTTAAAATAAGGCATGAAACCGGCTTCCGCTTCCTCTCTTTCGCGAATCCAGGCCGAAACCAAACGCCCGTCAACGTAATGGATTGAACCAATGGCATAATCAAAAGGATGAGCGGAAAGAAAAGTCTTGATATCAGATTCCATACCTGGAATAAAACCCACTTCTACACCGAAAAGAATTTCCATTTTATTCGCATAGGCTTCCCTTAATACGGCAATTTCTTTTTGAATACCCCAAGCGTCATAATTATCAACTATGTACGCGCTGTCTTCGTTTACGAATTCGGCATGGTCGCTGAAACCTATAACCTTTAGTCCTCTGGCATAAGCGACAGCGCACGCTCTTTCCATAGATGTCTTGGAATCCGGCGAAAAGGATGTATGGATATGTAAGTCAATCATTGTGAATTATACCCTTAGTTCAGCGCTCTTCAACTTTTATTTTGCAAACGCGGATATTGGTGGAATTGAGTTTGGCGAAGTTAGACAAGGTGACGTAATTTTTTGCAGTATGAGTCATTATCCTTACCTCATCTTCGATTAAGCCACACCTCGCGGTTGACTATATTAGATGGTATTTCTCCGGCAAAAACTTTAAGTATGGCGTAGGCGCAAAGTTCAGCCATAGCGTTACGCGCTTGATAGGTGGCCGAACCTATATGCGGAAGAGTTACCACGTTCTCCATTTTAAGTAATTCTTCAGAAATATCAGGTTCCCACTCGTAAACATCAAGCCCAACGGCCGCAATTTTACCGGCCTTAAGTACCGTAATTAGGTCGCTTTCGTTAACAATAGCACCCCTTGCCGTATTTATAAGAACAGCCGAAGGCTTCATGCGAACCAATTGATGCACGTCAATAAGATGCTTGGTATCTCTATTCAAAGGCAGATGTATAGAAATAAAATCAGCCTCATGCATCAGATATGAAATATCAACCTTAGTTGCTCCGGTTTGCGCTTCCAGCTCCATATTGCGGCTGCGATTATAATATAGAACCTTCATGTCGAATCCGCGTGCGCCCATTGCAAAGCGTGCACCTATGCGACCTGCTCCAACAACCCCCAAGGTTTTCCCTCTTATATCCTGCCCCAAAAGAAGTTGCGGTTCCCAACCGTTAAAGCGTCCTTCTCTAACTAATTTGTGCGCTTCAGGAATTCTGCGAGCGGCGGCAAAAAGAAGCGCCCATGCAAGTTCCGCTGTAGCGTCAGTAAGAACGTCAGGGGTGTTGGCAACAACTATGCCGCGCCTTGTGGCTTCAGCTACATCAATGTTATCGTAGCCGACCGCGTAGTTAGCAATAATCTTCAATTTAGGGGCAGCATCCAGCACCTCAGCGTCTATTCTGTCAGAAAGCAGGCAAATTAAAGCGTCAGCGTCGGCAATAGCTTCTTTCATAAAAGCCTTTATCATACTAGTGCGCCCATCGTATACCCCAACGCTGTGAGCGCTTAATAAATCTAGCCCCGTTCGGGGAATTTCTCTGGTAACGTAAATCCTCATACGCTTTTCACCTTCCCCGTCATAAATTGGATAATGAACCGGTTGTTACAATAATTCGAACTTTTCATAAACCTAATTCTCCCGTTTTGGTTGACGATTTTCTCACCCTTCGTTTAGGGTATTCTCCCAAATGTTCACAGGCCTTATCAGTTACGGTTCGTCCCGATGGGGTACGGGCAAGAAAACCTATCTTTAAGAGAAAAGGTTCCACCATATCTACAATAGTATCTTGCTCCTGCTGCAATGTTGCAGCAATTGCCTCAAGCCCCACAGGGCCGCCGGCGTAGAAACGAATAATTGCCTGCAGCAGTATTCTATCCAAATCGGTTAAACCAATATGGTCAATACCTTCAAGGGCAAGAGCGTCCGCCGCCACTTTTTTATCAATCCCTCCACCGGCGCGAACCTGAGCATAGTCGCGCACCCTTTTCAAAAGAGTATTCGCAATACGCGGAGTGCCTCGCGCACGTCGGGCAATTTCTATGGCTCCTTCTTCATCTATTTCTACATCAAGAATCCCGGCTGAACGTTTGACAATAAGGGCAAGGTCTTCGTTGGAGTAAAATTCTACAGAACGCGTAATTCCAAAACGCTCCCGCATAGGTGCAGATAAAAGCCCAGGTCTTGTGGTCGCCCCAACTAAGGTAAATCGTTCCAAACGAAACCTATGCGAACGGGCATGAGCGCCTTTGTCAAAGATAAAATCGACAGCGAAGTCTTCCATTGCAGGATAAAGAAATTCCTCAACAACCTTGGGCAGACGATGAATTTCGTCGATAAAGAACACTGTACCGGCCTCCATGCCTGTAAGATAGGCTATCAAATCGCCGGCGCGTTCCAAAGCCGGACCAGAGGTAGTAACAATTGAGGTCTCCATTTCTCTTGCTATAATATTTGCAAAGGTGGTTTTACCCAATCCGGGAGGCCCGTGCAGAAGAATATGATCCATAGGTTCATCCCGTTTTCGGGCAGCTTCAATAGCTATAGAAAGGGTTTCAACCAGTTTCCTTTGTCCAATACACTCCAGCAGTCTTTTAGGCCGAAGATCCCACCGGCTTTTATCATCATCGGAGGCAGAAAATGCCGCAGGTGTTTTGGGCGGTTTTTTGTTTTCTTCAGCGTCTTGAACGGTATACTGCATCGAAAAGCTCCTCAGGTGTTTGAATTTCAGGATTCTGTTTAATTACCTCATCCACCATAACTGTTGCCTCACTCCGCTTGTATCCCAACTGAACCGTTAAAACTTCTATAACCTGAGAACGCACTTCGTCAATGTTATCGGATTCAGGCGTGATTTCATCAGCACCCTCATCATCCTGCATCAGAGCGAATTTAGCCATTTTACCGCGGAGAGTAGCTATTATCTTCTCGGCCTTCTTTTTCCCAATACCCGATAATTTTGTAAGGGTTGATACTTCGCGACCTTCAATAGCCCTTGCAATTGTGCGAATAGGCATGGTCAAAGCTTTTGCGGCGGCGGTGGGACCTATATCTTGAACCTCTATAAGACGTTGAAAAAATTCTCGTTCAACCTGATTGCGGAATCCTATCAATAATGGTTTGGGGGTACGCTCCGTTTGATGCTGGTAGATAAAAAATTCCAGTTCACGCGCCTCCTCTGTTATACGATGCAGTCCAAGTTCCTTCCATATGATGTGGGGGATTCTTACTTCGTAGCCAATGTTCGCTACCATTAGGGTAACCGTTTCACTATCCTCATCAAGGTATATGAGCTTGCCTTTAAGGTAACCAATCATTTCTTTCCAAGTGTAGCCATTATTGACGCTGCAGTCAAGGCCATTGCGGCGGCATCGGCCACGTGCGAAGGACTCAAAACGGCTTTGAGTCCCAGTTTTACCTGTACCGCTCGCTGAATTTGTTCCTTCTGCGCATTACCGTAACCGGTTAGGGTCTCCTTGGCTTCACGGGGTGTAATTTCGGCAATATCTAACTTATTTTCAAAGGCGGTCAAAAGAATTACACCCAAAACCTTGCCAAGTGACAAACCGGCCTTGGGTGCATCTCTTCGTATGAAAGCGGTCTCAATTGCCATAACTTTTGGACGATATTTAAGAATAACTTCTCGAACACCTTCGGCAATTATGGAAAGACGCGCAGGGGTAGGTGTATTGGGTTTGGTGCGAAGCATTTTGCTACATATCAGCTTCAATTTCACCCCAGTCTCAAGAACAACCGCTCCTGTTGAAGCGAGTCCCGGGTCAATACCTAAAATCCTGAGCGTCCTCAAGCCGCCCACCTAATTATCTACCTCTCCTGTCTTAACGAAAGCCCTGTTTCATAAACAAGCCGATGGTAAGTTCTGAAAAAAAGCATTACTCTTCTGCAGCCAGCTTCTCCATTATTTCATCTGAGATATCGAAATTAGCGTAAACCTTCTGCACATCATCTTGATCTTCTAATGCGTCCATAAGCTTAAGAAGTTTAGCTGCATCTTTTTCATCAAGCTTTACGGTATTCTGTGGTATCTGGCTAAGTTCGGCAAATACAATTTCTGCACCAGCTGTCTGAAGCGCTTCTTTTACAGCTGTGAAATTGGCAACATCGGTTCTGATTTCATAAACCTCACCGTCCTTACGAAAATCATCAGCTCCGGCTTCAAGGGCCATATCAAGAGCTTTGTCTTCAGGGCAAGAATCTGCAGGCATGTGAATTATACCATAGGCCTTAAACTGCCATGCTACACTTCCCGCTCCACCCAAACTGGAATTATGTCTGGAAAGGATGTGTTTTATTTCACCTAAGGTACGATTTTTATTATCGGTAAGTACTTGAATAACCACGGCAACTCCTGCTGGAGCATACGCCTCATAGGTTACCTCTTCGTAAGTGACGCCGGGAAGCTCTCCAGTTCCGCGTTTTATGGCTCGTTCAATATTATCGGCAGGCATATTAGCCGCTTTTGCCACATCCATTGCAGTACGCAGGCGAGGGTTGGCGTCGGGATCTCCGCCGCCACCCTTAGCCGCCGCTGTAATTTCGCGGATTAACTTGGAGAAGAGCTTACCGCGCTTGGCGTCAGCCGCGGCTTTCTTGTGTTTAATGGTAGACCATTTACTATGTCCTGACATTAAATAGGCTCCTCTCTTCTATAAAAATAAAACTTATTCTTTATTCTTCTATACCGTAGATAACTGCAATACTGGTTTTACCGTCTTCTTCGCCAATAGTTACCATTGCACTAAAGTTGCCTTTGGATAAACCTAACATGCTACCTTCAGTACCGTCTTCGCCCATTCCTGAAAAAGCGACTTCTGATTTCCAGCCTTTCTTGGTAAGACCTTTATAATGCTTGACTACACGCGATGCGCTGGCAGAGGTCTCCATTGCAACAGAAGAACCTTTACCTTCTCCGGTATTTATGGAAAACGAACCTACAACTTTGGCTCCCGGATATTTAAGTTCTTTTGGAAAATCTGCTGGCAATTTGCCCTTGCCGCTTAAGTCGATATCAACATCGCCGCCGCCTTCAGACTCAATACTTTTTTCAATAATTTTCTCGGCCATATTTTCAGCCATCTTTTCAGGACTGCAGCAAGATAAGGTTATACCTGCAACAAACACTGCGATGGCCATAAGTATAAACGACTTTTTCATAAATTAACTCCTATCGTTATGATGTTGTCAATAAATCCCTCTGTGAGGGTTTTAATCTCTCCCCTCGCCTACAAATGATTATAACCTAGATTAACCGTTTGACAATAGCAACTAGGCTAGAAATAAAGATATTGTTTGTGGTTTCTACCTCAGCTTTTTGTAAAACTTACCGTTGTGGATATCAGTCCCAGCTTTCCTGTGTTATTAGGAAGACCTTTTTTCAAAAACTAGCTTTAGGACTTCTTTACGCCGTAGAGAACAACAAGGTCGTGTGTTTTTCCGTTCTTTAACGAAATCGTTATTAAAGCGTTAATCTCGCCCTTTACTAACTTTAACATTATTCCGTTATCGCTACGTGAGACTTGACTTACTGTCCAGCCTTTCTCACCAAGCTTCTTATAAAAGGTTTCCACAGGAGAAGGGTCAGGGTTAACATTCATAATAACTCTGAAACCTTCTCCTTGCGCTGTCGCCTTCATTGTAACTGTGGGTTTAGAAGCCTTAGGATACATAAGCCCTTCAGGGAATCCCGCAGGCAAATCACTTAAACTAACGTAAGCATTAATCCTATTTTCATTTTCGGCTTTCTCCACAGAGGCGCTTGCAACCTTATTTTCGGCAGCAGCCTTTTTGGGACCGCCGCAAGACAAAGTTATTCCTGCAGCAAACAGTGTCATAAGCATAAACATATACGACTTTTTCATTACTAACTCCTATGTGTTTGTAAAAACAAACCCTCTTTCTAAAACTCCTCAACTGTTTTTAACCTCGCAAAGTATCTTTCTTTTGGACTAAGCGTTTGGGGTCTTAGATACCCATTAGGCCTCTTTACGATACTTTGACGGGCCTTCAACGAAAAGGTTACCGCCATGAACGTCGTTGGCAACAATGCAGGGAAAGTTCACTACTTCCAGACGACGAACAGCTTCAGCTCCCAGTTCGGGATAAGCAATAACCTCAGCTTTTTTAATTGAGCGGGCAATCAGGGCGGCAGCCCCACCAACAGCGGCGAAGTAAACCGCTCCGTGTTCACTCATCGCGTCAAGAACCTCTTTTGAACGCTGCCCCTTGCCAATCATCCCTCGCAAACCGTTCTTGATAAGGATAGGTGCATAGGGATCCATGCGGTAGCTGGTTGTAGGGCCTGCAGAACCTATGGGGTAACCCGGAGGCGCAGGCGCGGGACCAACGTAGTAAATAATTTGGTCAGTGATATCAAAGGGTAGCTTCTCGCCGCGATGGATAAGTTCCACCAAACGCTTATGCGCCGCATCGCGTGCAGTATAAATAACGCCTGTAATAAGCGCGCCATCACCGGCCTTTAAGGTTTCTACCTTTTCTTTGGTTAATGGCGTAGTAATTTTTTTTCGTTCAGACATCTAGCTCCTTTCCAGAACGAAGACTAGTCATTTAAGTTTTCGGAAATATAACGCTGAATGTCTAAAAAGTCAACTAAATTCCATTTCGTAAAACAAATTGTACCACTATCCAAAGCCGTAGGTTTTGGATAGTCTTTGCGACCGACCTGACCGCTAGGGTGAACGAAGGAAACACCAACCGTAGAGAAGGAAGCAATCTCAAATCCCCCCCACTCATAATCCCTCTCCCATTGGGAGAGGGAAAGCGTTCCAGAGGAACGCAGGGTGAGGGAGTATCAAGAAACAGACTCTACGAAAACTTTCTATACTACAGCTTTGTGGAGTTTTAAGCCTCAGCTTAAAACTCCTAAAGCCAAAGTGAAGCTTTGGATACTTTGTGGTATTTTAATTCAAATCGATGTGGAGTTACGACTGAAAGGGATAAAGGACACCTTCCCCTTAATCCCCTCCCATCAAGGGAAGGGATATATCTATATCTTACCGCAGTCTTCATCCGGAGAGGTTTCGTACCCAATAATTAGGATTACAGCTCTGTGGAGTTTTGAGCCTCAGCTCAAAACTCCTAAAACCAAAGTGAAACTTTGGATAGTGGTTTATTT
>Ga0256846_1000457_pt1 | contig 16621 bp, 15 predicted proteins | sample TevniametaG_FD_189098 | JGI IMG/M metagenome (GOLD analysis project Ga0256846, IMG submission 189098) | Tube worm associated microbial communities from hydrothermal vent at the East Pacific Rise, Pacific Ocean - Tevnia | ecosystem: Host-associated > Annelida > Integument > Unclassified ...
TAGTGTCTTTATGGCAATAACGGCACGTACAGCAGGTTTCAATACAATATCATTGGAGAGCATTACTCCGGCGGCTACGCTTATCGTTATTGTACTAATGTGGATAGGTGCTTCACCGAATTCCACGGGCGGAGGAATAAAGACATCAACATTTGCAGTTGCTCTTATGTATCTGTTTACCTATATTCGCGGTAAAGACAAACTGGAAATTTACTATCGCGAAATAGATATGCAGACAATTAGAAAAGCATTTATGATTATATTGTCATCACTAATTGTTCTGTTTACTGCTACCTTTTTATTGGTTTGGCTCGAACCGGACAAAAGTCTCCTTGATTTGCTGTTCGAGGCAACCTCTGCAATTAGTACGGTCGGATTGTCGCGAGATATTACGTTCAGGCTCGGGACAGGTGGCAAATGGCTTATCATCGCATTAATGTTTATGGGAAGAATAGGCATTTTGACATTTTTCCTCTCATTCTTCCGACCGAAGTATGAGCCAAGATATAAATTTCCGAAAGAAAATATTATTATGTAAGTAATTATTGAGTAAACTATGACAAATAAAAAATTCTGCGTTATCGGCTGCGGCTATTTCGGATACAATCTTGCAATTTATTTGCATAGAGCTGGTGCCGAAGTATTGGCTATCGATAGGAATGAAGATATTATTGAGAAACTTAGCGAACAAGTTACTCATGTGATTGCTATGGATTCTACAGACAAGCGTGCAATGAAAAAACTCGGGCTGGCGGAAATGGACGCCGTAATTATTGCTATCGGTGAAGGGTTTGAAAGCTCGGTATTAACAACGGCTCTATTGCAGGAACTTGGTGTAAAGAATATTTACAACCGCATTACATCACAGATTCACGAGCGTCTCGTCAATCTAATGGGAGTAACCGAAAAATTTGTTCCCGAAGCGGAAGCTGCCGACCACCTCGCCAATCGATTGATGATTTCAAATTTGCTCGAAATGTTTAGAATTACTGAAAATTACGGCATATTCGAGATTAATGCACCAAAGGTTTTCTTTAAGAAAAAACTAATTGACATCAATTTACGTGAGAATTATTCGTTAAACCTTGTTACAATAAAGAGGAAAACGGAAAAAAAGAAGATTTTACCGACTAAGGTTGATGAAGAGTTCGATGTTATCGGTGTACCCCGTCCCGATACGGTTATTGAGGAGGGCGATATTCTTGTTTTGTCCGGTTTCTTTAAAGATTTTTTAACTATTGCAGAGAATGAAGATTAGAAATATTTACATATTCTTAATATTTATTATTATGCTTTCAGGCTTTGCCGAAAGCACACAGTACTATTTAAAATGGAGAAATCCGGTTAATATTACCGTTCTTAATTCTACTGACGATGATTTCGCTCCGGCTTGGAATAGATTTGAAAATATGCTATATTTCAATAGTAACCGCGAGGGTATTTCTAAATTTTATAAATGCAATTTCATTGATTCTACGCAATTTGATAATGTTGAAATTTTAAAATGCGAACTTAACGAAACAGCTAATAATGTTTCATTCATCACATTCTTTGCTGATGACAGGGCGTATATTTCAACTTTTAGAATGAATATCACTCGTCCTTTTTTCAATATTTTCGAGACAATCCTAACACGAAACGGTTGGTCGGCTCCTCTTCCGCTTAACAATTTTATATCTGATTTTAATACTCTGCACCCGACAATATCACCGGACGGGAATATGCTTGTTGTGTCATCGGATATTAATTCCAAACAACATAAAACCGATTTATTTATTTCGTACAAAAATGAGAATGGCATTTGGGGCGATATGGAGCCTATGACGGCACTCAATACCGAAGGCAATGAGATTACGCCGCAGTTCTCCTCGAACGATACCTTGTTTCTTGCGTCTGACGGACAGGGTGGTCCCGGTGGATTTGATTTATTCTATTCAACACGCCGCCGTAACGGTTCTTGGACACGACCAAATCCGCTAACGGAACTGAATACCGCTTATGATGAATCGGACTTTACTGCACTACCTAATAATCGTGCTGTCTTTACATCGAACCGTCCGGGTAGCAAAGGCGGTTTGGATTTATATTTAACGAGTTCCTATTTGACGGAATACAAAATTGCCCCTGAACGTATGCTCGAAATCAGCATTGCTACGCAGATTATGACACTGCGCAGTTCCGATGAATTTAATTATGAGTATATGCCTCTTGTTACTGCCGTTATGAGCAATGCGTCTCAATCCGTACTTGATACGATTTTCACACGCCGCCAACCAATGGAACAGCCGTTTAGTATAAACGCACTATACATTAACACTGCCAACATCATAGGGCAAAGACTATATGAAAATCCAGGCAGTAAATTAGTTATTCATTATAATATTCTTGAAACAGATGATAAAAATATTAAATTGCCTAATGCGGAAAATATCGCAAACCGTGCGATTGACTTTTTCGTTAACAAGTGGAATGTTCCCCGAAACAATATATCATTAGTCAAGCATTTGAAAAAATTATCCGGTGCAGAACTTTCAGCCTATCCTATGATTTATTTCGATTCCGATAAACCGGCTCTACTCAAATATGCTGAAATCGGTGACAGAAAAATTGATATTGACCCGCCATTCAGCGATATTTTTGTTAAAATCAAACCGGCTGAAAACCTTGCGGCTTGGACAACTACACTCTATACAAATAAAGTGAAAACCAACTATCTAAGGACTTCGGAAAAAGCCGGCGACCAGTTTTCAATATCGCTAACCGACTATGCAGATATGTTGCGAGATGCAGATTCATTGACTATCAGGGTTGCCGCACTTAATCGTTTTAGTGATACAATCACAAAGGAACTACATTTTGACCTGACGCATTCCGAGACAAAGAAAAGGAGAGTCAGAACAATAGATGGAATTAAATATGAACAAATATATCTATTTATTCCCGAAGAGCAACCGAGCGAAGTAGCTAATTACATAAGCGATATAACAAGAAAAATTTCGGAAAGTGCGGAATTCTCAAAGTCCCTAACAGTACAATTTTTCAGTGCTTCGGGACAAAAGCGTGCAATGGCATACACAGAATTGCTAAAAGAAAAAATGAACCTGCCGTATTTGCATATTAATATTGAACAAGTACCTTACAAAGATGAATTGCCATTCCGCCGCTCCTTTGCGCCTTTCATTATTCGTATTATGATTGAAAAGATATAAGTATTTTCAACAATTAGCATAAAAGATTATTTTTAACTAAATTACTATTAAATAATTATTGGAACATTAAAAAGTATGATTATGAACGAATTTGGCGCTCTCTTTGAAACTCATTTTATTGACGGAAGAAGCAATGCATTTAAAATAATTAATGAAAAGAGATTAGACTTAATAAGTGAAGCATTATCATTTCCAAAAGGTGAACAAGATAACCCGATTAAGACTGTGATATTCAGATTAAGCGATGAAAAAGAAGTAGCATTTTTAAAGCCCGGAAAAGAAAATGCAAGAAAAAAACCGAATATTAATGATATGCTTCCATTTGTTGGTACTAATGATACTAATATTTTTGCGGGTTATGATTTTCATAGTATTTGGAAATATTTATTAGAAATATCAATTATTAATCCTCTTACATTCAAAAAGATATTAGTTCTGATATATCGGATTTGCTACTATTTCGATCATAATGAAGTTGATGAAAAATATCGATATATTCCAAATCAAGAACAATTAGAATATATAACGAAATTAAATTTTACATTAAAAGAAGGATTTAATGGAATTTTTAAAAATGATACAATTGATTTACTTGATTTTTTGTATTTTGTTGATTTACTTGGTTGGAATGAAGATGTAAAATATAATGTAAACCCAAATGGTGAACCTGAATTTGTCAAGACAAAACGAACCAGAAGGGTTAATACATTATTAACGATTATTGGCGTTCCGGTTATTGTGAGTAAATTTATTGTAAATTTGAGCGAAAATGTAAAAACAAAAGATAAAATTGAAATTGATTTGATATTAAATGCTATGCAGAGATTTACAAGAACCAGAGGGATTTGCGTCTTAACAAAAAATGAGTTTAGAGATTTTTTTAACGGTTTTATACAATTTAATAATAAATGATGAAGACATCGCAATATTTAAATAAGGTTTTTAACAAAGATGTTCTTGAATTATTGAAGGCAATACCGGATAATTCTTTGGATATGGTTTACGGTGATCCCGACTATAATGTTGGTATAAATTATTCTGGCAAGAAGTTTACAAAAAAATGGAATGAATATATAGATTGGTATATTGAACTGACAAAGGAATCTTTACGAGTTCTTAAACCGACCGGCAATTTGTTTATGCTTAACTATCCAAAACAGAATGCCTATATGAGGGTGAAATATCTTGATGATGCCGCATTTAGAGTTAATGAATATGTTTGGGTTTATAATACAAATATCGGACATAGCCCGAAAAAATTTACTACTGCTCATCGTTCTATCCTGCATGCAACAAAATCGAAAGATAATAGTTTTTTCAAGAATAACGTTGCGGTTCCATATTTAAATCCGACAGATAAACGAATTATTAAACGTATGGAAAATGGCGAAAAAGGAAGAATGCCGTATTCTTGGTTCTATTTTGATTTAGTGAAAAACGTATCGAAAGATAAAACAATTCATGCCTGCCAGATACCACTGCCATTAGTCGAAATGCTAATTAAATCCTGTACTCAGGAAGGCGATAGTGTATTTGTGCTGTTCGGTGGGAGTGGCTCGGAAGTTGTTCTAACTAAGAATTTGAAACGAAATTATATTTCTTGTGAAATTCATAAAGAATATTACGAAATGATTTTGGACAGACTTAATAATAACGGGATAATCAAAGACAATTATAGGCAGGAATTTATTAGAAAAAAGACGTATTCTCAAACTTCTTCTTTTGAGACACTTTTTGACAGCTAATATATACTGACTGTTCTTTATTCAGGACTGTGCATAATATATTTGACAAGACCGATGATTCTGAAGTCCACATCTTTTCTAATCTTGAACGGAGCATACTCATCATTGGCAGAGTGTAGCCATTCGCCTGTACTGTCCTTGATATAGCGTTTTACAAAAAGTTCATTATTAACGGAAGCAACGATAATTTTGTTATTAGCCCTTGTGTTGCGTTCGACAATTAACATATCGTTTTCATAAATGCCTTCACCGAGCATAGAATCTCCACTTACCTTACACAGTAAATAATTCTTCGATTTGCCGGAAAGAACGCTATTCAAGACATCCGCATCTTGGTTGTTTGTAAGATTATTAACATTTGTACCACCTAACAAGGCGGCAATCTCTGCACGACTCATTAGCGAAGGGCGATAAATATCCGAGACATTGACTCCCGTAGTCATTGCAGAGCGTGAAGCAATTAGCATTTCGGCATCGCTTTGGGCAGAAGCATGAATATCGTGATTACGACTTTCGCATTCATTGAAAATTATTTCTTCCTGCCAATCAAACAAGCTAAGTCCTGCCCTTGCTCCTATTATATTATGCTTGGCAAGCGAATATAATTCGTAGTCGCTTAGCCCTCTGACATAATTAATATATTTCTTACGTGTCAATTAAAGCTCTCTTTTCTTTTCAATTGTTTTCAGGATATTCCCAGCCGCAACGTTATATTCCTGTGCTTTGCGTAATAGGTCTTCCAGTGAATCGTTCTTTTCCGTAATAGTATTTATTTTATCCGAACTTTTATCCTGCAATGTTAATTGTAAAGCCACACCTTCTTCATTATCAGCAAAGATATTGCCTTCGCCCGTTAATATATAAATAGGATTAAAACCTCTGCGATATAGATTAATGAGAAGAGAAACGGAGACAGAAGCGCGTCCGTTTTCATAATTCAAAATTTTATCAGAAGTTTCGCCAAGTAAAAATGCAAACTGTCGGGCTGATAGTTTAGAGCCTTCATTGGCAATAAATCTGATTTCCCGTAGTCGCCTGCCAATATCTTTATTTAGCTCTTCCATAGATTTCCTCAAATTTCTTTTTGAAAATACGTAATAATTGCGTAATATTGCAGTAGTATAAGCGTGATAATTACGTAATTATTGCTTAATACAAATATAATAATAAAATTTAGAGAAAACAAATAAATAAATGACAAATTATAGTAGAGGATTGGAGAGGTAAAAACAATGACAAAAGCAAAAGAGGACATCTACAAATTAATCGAAGAATGCGATTTGACGCCCGACCTGCAATTAATGGCGGCTGTTATAGGTGTTGAGAATGTAATTAAACTAATTAAAGAATTGCAAGGTAGCAGTTTCTATATTCCCAAATTGACACGTTTGGATAACTTTATAGAAAAGTATCTGGATAAGAATAGGAGCAAGCCAGTGAAGTTAATTGCCCGTGAACTCGGTGTAACGGAGATGTTCCTTAAAAAATTTGCCAAACGGAATCATTGATTTGTTTGGCAAAAAAAAACCGCCCGAAAAGGCGGTTTTAATAAAATAGAATAATTATTACCCGAGTTTGGCTTTTTCCGCTTGCATTTTTTCATAATCTGCAAGAAATGCCGCCAGACCTTTATCTGTCAATGGGTGCTGTAATGATTGCATAATGACTTTATATGGTACTGTGGCAATATCGGCACCGGCTTTTGCGGCTTCGAGCAAGTGCATCGGATGGCGTATTGAAGCGGCAATAATCAGCGACTCATATTCCTGCATCTCCCAAATTTCACCAATATCATATAACACATCGGCACTTGACGAACCAATATCGTCCAAACGCCCCATAAATATCGAGACATAAGTAGCTCCTGCATTTGCCGCCGCTATTGCCTGCAATGCAGAGAATACAAGCGTTACATTGGTCGGTATTTCCTGACGTGCTAATTCCTTTGTGGCGGCAAGACCTGCGGGAATCATAGGAATTTTGATTGTTGCATCGGGGAACCAAGAGAGAATATCCTCTGCTTCTTTCAACATACCCGCCGTATCGGTTGAATTTACTTCGACTGATAGGTGTCCGCCAATTAGCTTATGTATCTCAAGAATACGTTCTTTGACATCTACATTCGGGTCTTCCTTTGCAAGAAGCGAAGGGTTGGTTGTTACGCCCGCAATAAAGCCGAGTTCGGCACTGTGTCTGATATGTTCGATGTTTGCGGTATCTACATAAATATCCATAATTTCTCCAAATATTAATAAACTGATTGTTTTTGTACTTCCATTAACGGCAAAATAATAACAATTAATGATATATGAAATTATAAATTAAAAATTATATATTTTTGTAAAACAAATTTGAGAAGGATTATGAAAAAAGAACTTGATTTCGGAAAATTGCAGTCCGAAAATATGGACGAAAGATATTCTTTCGCAAAAGAGCTTGTGTTTATTTCCGATAAGGAAGCAGAAAGAATAATGCCGCATTTTGATATTATTGTGGAAATGCTGGATACCGACAAGAAGGTTATTCTTTGGTCGGCTCTGAAAATCATTGCAAATATTGCCCGAGTAGATACTCAATCCCGTATTGCTCCGATTTTACCCGGATTATTCGGCTTTCTTAATTCAGGCAATATGATTACGGCTAATAATGCAATTAAGGCTTTGGTTAAAATAGCTTTGGCAAAGAAGGAATTAGTGGACGGTATTGTAATGGCTCTGCTCGAAACACAGAATTACGAATACGAATCTTTTGAGCATAAAAATATAATTATCGGCAAAGCAATTACTGCTCTTATTACCCTCTTCCCGAGAACCAAGTTGCAGGAAGAAGTAAAAGCGTTTGCCGCAAATTATGTTAAAAGCGGGCGTCCCGAAGCTCTGGCAAGAGCAGAAGAATTAATAAAAGAATTTGATAAGCAAAAAAATTAGTACTAATCTGAAATATTGGATTGCGGCTACTCGTCCGAAAACTCTCGCCGCCGGTTTTGTGCCTGTGGCTGTCGGTACGGCGGCGGCATACTATTCATCAGGTTTTGAATGGTCTATTAGCATTATTGCACTCATCTGTGCTATTTTAATTCAAATTACTACTAATTTCTTCAACGAAGTTTACGACTACTTTCGTGGTGCGGATACTGCCGATAGAAAAGGACCGCAACGCATTGTTGCCGCCGGAATAGTTAGCCCGCGCCAAATGCTTATCGTGTCAATTGTACTGCTTATTATTACTTTCCTACTCGGTCTTATACTTGTTAGTAGGGGCGGACTTCCTATATTGATTATTGGAATTTTATCCCTCTTTTTTGCTTATGCTTATACAGGCGGTCCCTATCCTCTTGCATATAATGGACTGGGTGATATTTTCGTTCTTATTTTTTTTGGTATAATCGCTGTTTGCGGAACGTATTTTGTACAAACTTTGGACATTACAGCCTTTGTCTTTGTGGCAAGCCTTGCGCCGGGTTTGCTATCAATGAATATACTCGCAGTGAATAATATTCGGGATATTGAAACGGATAAACCTGTCGGGAAAATCACACTTGCCGTCAAATTGGGAGAGAGTAAATCCAAAGTTTTATATATGCTTGTTAATATATCGGCATTTATAGTTCCATTCATTCTCTTCATAATGCTGGATTCTGTTTTTATGCTATTACCTCTTTTGTTACTTCCATATTCACTATTTATTTGTCACAAACTTTTCATAATGAATGGTAAGGAATTGAATATACTACTTGCCGCAACAAGCAAGTTGTTGTTACTGCATGGAATATTAACAATAATCGGATTTGTCATTTCGGTATAAAATATATTATGACAGCTAATAGAATTAAAATAGATAAGAATCTTGTAATTATTTTTAGTATAACATTGATGTCGGTTGTCGGTATAGCAGGCATATATCCGGCTTTGCCGCTTATTGCCGAAACATTGAATATAGCAAAGGAGAAAATCGGTTTATTGATTGCGGTGTTTGCACTTCCGGGAATTATTTTTACACCGTTGCTTGGAGTACTTGCCGATAGGCTTGGCAGGAAAAAAGTATTAACGCCGGCACTACTACTTTTTGGTATAGCGGGAGCCGCTTGTGCATTAACAAATGATTTCACAATACTGCTACTTTTAAGATTTTTACAGGGAGTCGGTGCGTCATCGCTCGGGGCTTTGAATGTTACTATTATTGGTGATATATATAAGGACGAACGCCGCTTTGCCGCAATGGGATTAAACAATAGTGCATTAAGCTTAGGGACGGCAACCTTTCCGCTTATCGGGGGCGCTCTTGCAGAACTTTCTTGGAACTTACCTTTTCTGCTCCCTCTGTTTGCCATTCCGATTGCATTTTTTACATATTTTGCTTTGGATACACCTGAACCCAAAACAGATGATAATTTTGCGGGGTATATTAAAGTAATTGCTCGTAGTTTTACCGATTTTAAAATTTCGGGTTTATTTATTGTCAGTTTCTTGACATTTGTAATATTAATCGGCGCTTTTGTTAATTATGTGCCTCTCTATATCAGAAATCTATTAGAGCTTTCGCCTTTCAAAATTGGATTGGTCGTTTCCACTATGTCGCTTACACAATCAATTACTGCATCACAGTTGGGCAAATTTGCCGTTAGAATTGAGCGATTCAAACTGTTGGCTCTGTCATTCATTTTTTATGCCGCCGCTTTACTGATTTTTATTTCTATATCCGACTATGGCTTGCTATTCCTACCTGCAATAATATTCGGGTTCGGGCAGGGGATTAATGTTCCAAATTTGCAGTCTATTCTCTCCGGTTATGTAGGAACAAATCACCGTGCGGCATATATGTCAATCAATCGAATGGTCTCGCTGGCAGGACAGACGGCAGGTCCTTTGCTGATGGGTTTGGCATTTGTGCAGGGAAGTTTCGGAGGAGTATTTATAAGCGCCGCTATTCTGTCATTTTTATCAATTGCAGTAATATTTATATTGTCAAAAAAATCATTTGGTATTGATAATAGCAATCAATAATTTTGCACGGTTTTTATTACTAATTTGAAGGAAAAATGGCAAAGATTGTTAAAATGATTTTTATCTTATTCTGTTTCGTTTATATTGCCGAAGCAGGAACAATTGAAGGAAAAATTACCAACTCGGTAACGGGAGAACCGCTCGCAGGTATTTATATTAAATTAATGGATACATATTATGAAGCGGTTAGCGATAAGGACGGACATTATGCAATACAAAACATTGATGGTGGTGATTATACTATTCTGATAAGGCATTTCGATTGGCAAAAGTATCAATCGGAAACCATTCATATTGATAAGAACGCAACCATTACTCACGATATTAGTCTATATGAAAAAGATGTTCGTATTGGTGATGTAGTTGTTTACGGTGTAACGAGAAGTCCTGAAAAAATCACGGAATCACCGGCGGCAGTAACCGTTATGTTTCCGCCTGATATTATGCGTGCATCACGCAAAAATCAAATAGCAAGAGCCTTGGAATCTACGCCGGGTATTGATGTTTTGCAGAATGGGGCAACTGATTTTATTGTTAATACACGTGGATTTAACAGCGGATTAAACAGAAGAGTACTCGTTATCCAAGATGGTAGAAATGTAGCAATGCCGCTTTTGGACGCACAAGAATGGAACTCTTTTGCTATGCCTCTCAGCGAATTCAAACGTGTTGAGCTTGTCAGAGGTCCCGCCACATCGCTCTATGGAGCAAATGCTTTTAATGGTGTTCTCAATTTGACTTCGTATGAACCTCATGAAATTCAAGGTACTAAATTATCTGTTTTGCTTGGGGATTATCAAACAATGCGTACAGATTTGCGGCATGCAGGAGTTAGCGGTAATTTTGAATACAAAATAACAGGCGGCTATTCAAAAAGTCTGAACTATTCACGTAGCCGCACTGCTTCCGATACACCCGACTATCCGGATTTAGCAATAGAGAGACGAGCAGTAAAACCGGAAGATAGAAATACTTTTGCATATTACGGCACTTTGCGTATGGATTATAATTTATCCGATGAAAAGAAAGTAATCCTCGAAGGCGGCTACTCCAAGTCGGGGAACGAAATGTATGTATTCGGCTTGGGGCGTACATTGGTCAAAGCGGCGGAACGCCCTTGGGTACGTGCCGCATATAATTCACCTCGTATTAATATCAATGCACACTTTATGAATCGCTACGTACCCGAAGCAATGTGGCTTATGGTGCCAAACGCACCTCTTCACGATAATTCAAAAGATGTCTTCGCAGAGTTCCAACATAATTTCTTTGTTGCTGATAATTTGCATATTGTGTGGGGAGTTTCCGAACAGCACCAATATATCCAAACGGACGGAACAAGTATTCCAAATGCAGTTACGCAGTGGTACACCGGAATTTACGGACAGGCGGAATGGGAAGCAAGCGATATACTTCGTATTGTAGGTTCCACGCGTTTTGATTATTCATCAATATATCAATCACAGATTTCGCCTCGATTGGCACTTGTGTTTACACCGTTCAAGGGGCAAAATTTCAGACTGTCGGTCGGACAGGCTTTTCAGCGACCTAATTATTCCGAGCTATATAGACTAACACCTGATGCACCTGCATTTACGCCGCTTCCGAACGGCAAATCGGGACCTCCGCTTAATTTTGCCGCAGTGGAAAAGAGAATCAAAGACAGTATAGCTGTACTCAGCGGCAAGCCGGCACCGGATTTGAACCTAAATCTAAATTCAAAGCGAGCAAGAGCAGTAGGAAATGAAAAACTTTCCGTAGAAGAGAATATCGGTTTGGAGTTCGGGTACAAGGGGATTATTAATGACGAATTCTTCGTTACTTGTGATGTCTATTACAATGAAATGAATAATTTTATTACGAATTTCCTGCCGGGTGTTAATCCTGATTTAGAAGCGTGGAAGCCGAAACTTGATGGTGAATTGGCACAGTATAATGACTTGGTATATAATATGGTAATGCAATCAATGAACAAACGCGACCGGCAACGTCTCTCATATTATAATGGCTTGCCTACTTTCATTGTATCTAATACAAATGTCGGACAGGTCGAGCAATGGGGTATTGATATTGGCATAAATCATTATATTACTAATGAACTTTTGCTTAGTGCCAATTATTCCTATTACAATTTTAACGTAGTTAAAGCAAATGTTAATCAGCCATTACTCCCTAATACATCTCCGCATAAACTCAATTTTATTGCCTCTTATGTAAAGAAGAATAGTTTTGATATGAGCGTGTCATTCTCCTATGTGCATGGTTATGACTGGTTGGCAGGAACTTATGTGGGTAATGTGCCGACATATTATTTGATTAATCTTAACGGTGGCGTTTATCTGCGAAAAAATTTACGATTAGGCTTCAATATTTATAATCTTTTGAACAATAAGCATTATGAGATATTCGGAGGCACCTATATGCCGCGAATGGCAACTATGCGACTAAGCTATGAATTCTAATTTAAACAAATATTTAGTTTGAAATATGAACAGGGAGCGGCAAATATTTATTAGCCGCTCTTTTTTTGTATCAATTATATTGAATATTTATTCAATTATTTTGCTATAAATTAATACTACTACCGCAGAGTTAATTAACTACTTGCTTACTGCCTGAAATGTAAATAGTTAGCGATATTACGACATATCCTCAACAATTGCCAATATAAACAATTAATAATATTGTGCATACCACACTTCTTATACAGAAATCATTATCTATATTTTAAAATCATCTGATTACTATATTTTGCCTACGGATATAATCTATATTTGAAAAACTAATTAATTATATATTCTGAAATATATGTTTATCAAAATTCCAAAGGACAACAAGGACGAGAGCAAAGGTGAGTATGTGCAGGAAGACGAACCGAAATACACAATCAGTATTGCGGCGAAGCTTCTGAATATTTCAATTCACGCACTTAGACTTTATGAACGAGAGGGCTTGATAATACCTTTTAAGAAACCGTCAGGACATAGATTATATTCGGACTTTGATATCGAAAGATTGAAATGTATCAGAGAGATGATTACAGAAAGGAAATTCAATCTCTCGGGGATTGTCGGTATGCTTTCACTTATTCCCTGCTGGGAAGTGATTAATTGTTCCGATGAAGATAGAGAAAACTGTGATGCATATAAAAAAAGTTTCGGTACCTGCTGGTCTTATGAACATAAGGGTAATATATGCTCCACAATGGATTGCAGACTTTGTAAGGTTTATAAAACCTATGGCAGATGCAGTCAAATTAAATCGGCAATAAGAGAAATAACTAATAATGTTTAACCAATTATCATAAGGAACTTATGAAAAAATTAACAATACTTTTCGCTATAATTTGCTTATCGCTTAACGTATTTGCGCAGACAACCGACAAACCGGTTGTAAAAAAAGTAACACCCAAGGGAATTAATATAAACGGACTGAGGATTTTCGGTCTCGGATTTATGATTTTCCAATTGGATGACAAGGATTTCAACAGTGAAACACCTTCTGTTGGCAACAGCATTTTGAAATTCCGCCTTGGTGCAGAATATGAATTCCTGAAAAATATGTTCTTCCACGCAGAGTTTCAAGATTCCAGAATGATGTATCATGACGAAACGGTTGTCGGGCAGACAGACCATTATTTCGAGCTTTTCCAAGGATATATTGAATTGAAAAAACTCTTTGGTACAGATTTTGGAATCAAAGCAGGGCGTTTCCAGATGGGATATGGTACCGGGAAATATTTAGGAAAGAGCTTTTGGCATATTAACGAAAGAAGATTTGAAGGCGTCAAACTTCAGTACCAGAAAAAAACATTTGTTGCTGATTTGTTCTATACTCGTCATCAGTCGGTTACTCCTTATATGTTAAAAACATTAAGAAAGTTATATCCCCTAAATCCAGGACCGAACTACGGAAACGATGTTTTCGGATTGTGGACAAAGACAAGCTTTAACAAAAATCACAAACTTGATTTATTTGCTTTTAGAGAAGCAAAATATTCGGACAAACTTGATATGAAGAGAAACACTGCCGGTTTGAACTATAATGGTAAAATGGGTGCATTCTCTTTCTTAATTGAATTTGCATATCAATTTGGTACATCAAAAGCCAATGCAGTCGTTAAAGATATTAATGCAAATCATGCCGGTTTGAAATTGAACTATAAGATGAAGCCCGTCAAATTAACTGCCGGTTTTGATATGTTCTCGGGAACTGCTCCCGGAACCACCGGAGAGATTAATACTTTTTCCAACGAACTCGGTGGAAAACATAAATTCTTGGGCTTGATGGATTATTTCCTTGCAATTCCTCATGGCACAGGCAATCTTGGTGTAAATGATTATTATTTCGGCATTGCATTTCCGAATATGTGCAAGGGATTTACAACATCATTAATGGGACATCTGTTTATGGCTAATCAAAAAAGTGCCGGCGATTTGAGTGATTTCGGAAAAGAAATTGATTTAGTCTTTTCGTATAAGTTTGCTAAAAAACTTATCTTGAAGGGTGGCGCCTCTATGTTCTCACAGGGTGATTTGATGAAACATTTATGGACAGTTGGAAATATTGAAAGAACAGACGCAAGTTTTTGGTCATTCATTATGCTTGTTGTAAAAATATAATTGAGAAAATAACTAACACACTTTACAGGAGCTCTTATGAAAAAAAATTATATATACGGAAAGGGAGAAAGATTCTGGCATTGGCTACAGGCAATATCAATCTCCGTTCTGTTGTTCACAGGATTTTATATCCATTTCCTATCACCTGACGGAATTAATTTCGGCTCTTTGTATGATTGGCATTCTGTTTTCGGTTTCATTCTGGTCTTTGTTTCATTTGTTGGAATCGTTTACTTTTTGTCTAATCATAATCTGAAACAATTCATTCCGTTTATCGGTGGTGAATTTTGGCAGAAGGCAATGAAGCAGGCACAGTATTATCTATCAGGTAAGTGCAAAGGAGAAAAAGCACCTTTCGAGAAGAAAAAAGAAGATAAACTTAATCCTATGCAGAAAGTTGCATATTTCAGTATGCTTTTCCTTATTCTTCCCGTACAGATATTTACAGGTTTGTTAATGTTCTTCTATAATGATTATGCCGCCGCTTGGGTGGAATCATTAGGTGGATTCGGAACTGTTGCTACAATACACATTATAGCGGCTTTCCTTTTTGTTGCCTTTTTGATTGTTCATATTTATATGACATTCCTCGGCAAACCTGTTTACAACTATTATTTGGGTATGATTTTCGGTTATGAATTAGAACACGAGGAGGAAGCATAATGAAAAAGACATTATTTTTAATCTTACTTCTTGTTTTGTCTATTCCTTTTGTTGCTGTCGGTGATAAAACAGCAGACCACTCTAAATATGAAGTCTTGCAGAAGGAATTCAAAAATGCGACCGAAGTAACAAAAGCATGCTTGACATGCCATGTCGAAGCCGGCAAACAAATGATGAACTCTATTCATTGGTCTTGGTCGAAAAAGACAAAAGACGGACGATTAGTCGGCAAAGCTCATGTGGTTAATAATTTCTGTATTGCAGTCCCCAGCAACGAACCGAGATGTACAAGTTGCCACACCGGATATGGTTGGAAAAACAAAACTTTTGATTTCTCGAAAGAGGAAAATATCGACTGTATTGTATGCCACGACCAGACAAAAACATATAAAAAATTCCCAACTGCGGCAGGACATCCGGCTTATGAGGAAAAAATGTTTATGAAAAAGAAGAAATTCTTACCGCCCGATTTCAACAAAGTGGCTCAAAGTGTAGGTTTACCTACTAACCATAACTGCGGCGTATGTCATTTCTTCGGTGGCGGCGGTAACGGTGTTAAGCACGGTGATATGGATAAATCATTATGGAAAGCAGACAAGAAGCTTGACGTCCACATGGGCGGCGAAGGTATGTCCTGTATTGATTGCCACGTTACTGAAAAACACATTGTCCCGGGTACAAGATACAAATATGAAGGCGATGATGTAAGACCAACATGTGATGCAAGCGGTTGTCATACATCTACCCCGCATAAAGTTGCAAAGTTGAATGACCATACTGATAAGATTGCATGTCAGACCTGCCATATCCCTGCATTTGCACGTGGTGGATTCCCTACAAAAATGTGGTGGGATTGGTCGAAAGCAGGCGACAAATCACGCAAAAATTCTAAGAATTATCATGTGAAAAAAGGTGAATTCAAATGGGGCGAAAATGTTGTTCCCGAATATCGTTGGCACAACGGTAACTTCAAGAAAGTTCAGTTAGCCACAGATAAATTCGACCCAAATAATGCTCCGATTTGTCTGAATGAATTGGAAGGTCAGCCAAATGACGACAATTCAAAAATCTATCCATTCAAAATTATGCGTGGAAAGCAGATATACGACAAAAAGTACAATAACTTTATCATTCCGAAATTATTCGGTCCTAAGGAAACAGGAGCATATTGGAAGAACTTCGATTGGAATCTTGCGGCACAGGCAGGTATGAATTATAATAATTTGCCTTATTCAGGTGAATATGATTTCGTAGAAACATATATGCACTGGGCAATTTCGCATATGGTTGCACCAAAAGAAGATGCTTTAAAATGTAATGACTGTCATACAGATGATGAGAACAGTAGAATGGCAGGGATTCAAGGCGTGTATATACCC
>Ga0256846_1000458_pt1 | contig 16613 bp, 13 predicted proteins | sample TevniametaG_FD_189098 | JGI IMG/M metagenome (GOLD analysis project Ga0256846, IMG submission 189098) | Tube worm associated microbial communities from hydrothermal vent at the East Pacific Rise, Pacific Ocean - Tevnia | ecosystem: Host-associated > Annelida > Integument > Unclassified ...
TAGTTACGGTTTTATCAAGTTGTTTAAGTGTATCTATCGGTTGCATTGCCCAGAATGCAAATATGGTATCGCCTTCAACTACGAAACTGTCGGCTTTTATTAAAGATTGCGGTATAATGCCGCGGTAATGTTTTTCACGTGCCATATCCTGAGTTTTGAAATACTTGTCTACGCTTTCGTTACGGAAATAGAAGGGTTCTAATGAAAAGCATCCGGTTAATAACAACAATAGGGCTGTTATGGATAGGAGGAGTTTTTTATCTCTCATAGATTTTTTGCACACTATCTCCTTCCTAACAGTTAAAGATGTAGACTTGCTCATTAGAGTGTTTTCCCTGTAAGCTAGGAATTGTCCCCGTCTACTCATATTTGCCTCCGGGGTAAAAAGTTATACCTACAACTGCTCCAATTGCACCTCTGTCGCCTGGGGAAATTGGGAAATTTATTACCCTGAGTTTAGAGTCCTCCAGTGGCGCGAACCATTTGGCTTCAATGCTTAGTCCTAAAGAATGCCCAAGAAGGAATTCACTTCCAAGCATTACTGCAAAAGGAACATAGGGTTTTTTGAGTTGAAAAAAGGCTTGAGCTCCGCAATAGCTAAGGATAGCAGGACTAAGTCTCCAGGAAAGCACGCCTTCTGCCTGTGGCTTAAATCCGCCAGCTGCATTAAATGGATTGACCCAAAGTGTAGGATTAAGTCCGATACATACGGAAGGTAGCGCATTTTTTTGCTCAAGCAATTCAAAACTAGCTCCAGCATCTACTCCGAGCGTGCCGAAGGCAAGCATAGTGGGATGAAGGCTTACGTGGGCTTCAATCCCTTTAATTATTCCCCACCTATACCTTAGCTGAGTATAAGGCAGGGGAAGTTTACCAATATTAGGTACCTCAGCTATAGGGCCGCCTACTGAAAAGGCCAATGCCCTTTTTCCTGGATTAAGAGGACGAATTGCAGATACCGTTCCGCATCCAGCCAAAGCTAATAAAAGCGTAAGATAAAATATTTGTTTCAAAAAATCCTCCATAATGATAATTGTCTCATTTTCAAAAAATAAGCAATATCCATAATAACATTTAGATTTGGCAAGTCAAGGAATGCGGTGAGGGGATTATCGGAAAGAAAAGTCTTACGATATGTAACAAAAATGCTTTTCGAGTCGTCATATTACTATGTCCCATGGTGAGCAGTTGTTTTTGACAATTGCTGGTGTGTTCTGAACGGAAGGTATAAATTCCTCTAAAACCATATGAAAAAGGGTCGCCTAGGCGACCCTTTTTGCGGTTTAGATGTGTGTAGTGGGATTTTTCGGAGCGTTATCAACAGTCTATTTTCTTGTTGACAGCCATGAACTTGTGATTAAACTAAATTGAATTATAAAGGAGCATGAATGGACATTGCCAGTTTAAGTGTTTCTATAGTTGCTTTTGTGGTAGGAGTAGTGGGATTGCTGCCGCTGTTTGGTATTCTCGAATGGTTGGCAATTATCTTAAGTGTATTAGGATTTACGTTCGGTTTTATTCCTATAGTGAAAAAAATGTCTACGCCTGCCGGTATCGCGGGGTTTATCATTTCATCCATAGTAATAGTGATGGCTATGTTAAGACTGGCTGCCGGGGGTTGGTTCGGATAACGAAATTTAGGTGAGGCATTCCGATTTTTATAAATAGCCTTATCTTCTTAAACGTTAAGGAGGCTTTATGACTGGAGCTTTAAGTTTGTCAGGGGTGTTGCCATTTATACTTGCGGCAATAGTTATTATTTTTGGAGTGTTGTTTTGTTTCTTCGGTTATCGGTTATTTAAGGTAATTTTGGCCATTGTGGGGTTTATTTTCGGATTCGTTTTAACTGCGGGTATACTATATAAATTTACTAATTTAACTTTAATATCCGGTTTGGTAGGTATTGTAGGCGGTTTAATATTTGCTGTTTTGGCTTTCTATCTTTATTTTATCGGGATCTTTATTCTTGGCGCGTACCTAGGAATTGTAGTTTGGTCTGTGATAAGCTCTGTTACAGGAATAGTCTTGCCGTTTTGGGTAGCTATTGTTTTGGCGGTGTTGCTGGGAGTACTGGCGCTTGTGTTCCAAAAATTCATGATAATTGTAACCACAGCGTTTATAGGTGCGTATTTAATTGTGGTTACTCTGGTTACTGTTATGAAATTTGATGCCTCTGTTATACCCTATGTAAATGCGGTAGGATGGCTGATTTTAGGATTTTTGGGCATATTTGTGCAGTATCGGTTGACGGCTAAGAAGAAACTTAAGGAATCTGCCGATATAGCATAAAATAAGTCTGACTTCCCCTTCTGTATCCTAATCCTAGAGTATTCTTACTCATTGCTCTCTATCAATTATCAAAGGGAATTCTGGGCGTGGCGCTTACCATCGGCTTCCGGTAAAGTAATCTGAATCTGTAGCATAGCTTGGTCTTAATCAGTTTTTCTATAATATAAATCTTCTTATATAACAAGATTATTTTGCGCTCAGCGATAGTAGGCCTTGACAAACAGTGTATTAATGTTTACAATAATAGGCAAAAAGGAGATTGATGTGAGACTACCTAATCCAAAGATGCGTATCTATGATTTTGTTCGGGAGTTTATTTCCGAACGAGGTTATCCGCCTTCAATTCGTGAGATAGCCGCAGGGCTAGGGTATAAAAGTACCAAAGCTGTAAAAGTTCATCTTGACGACCTGGCTACTCAAGGGGTTATAAAGCGTAAGGAAGGACACGCCCGCGCTATTCAGGTTGAACCATGGGGAATTCCTATAATGGGACGTGTTCCGGCAGGTACTCCCACCTTGGCGGTTGAAGACGTAGAAGAGGTGTTTACCGCCTCAAAATGGCGCCGTTCGTTTATGCTTAGGGTAAAGGGTGATTCCATGATAGAAGTAGGTATTATGGAAGATGATCTGGTAGTAGTTGATCCTAAGCAGGTGCCAAAAATAGGCGATATAGTGGTTGCTCGACTGGCGGATGAGGCTACTGTCAAACGGCTTATTATGCACAGGGATGTCCATGCCCTTAAGCCGGAAAATACCGCTTATTCCATAATTACCGATCCTTTTGAAATAGTAGGTAAAGTGGTAGGCGTAATAAGGGAATATTGATAAAAGCGATGGAGTCGCTAAATATAGGTCTGTTTGGGACAATGAATTAGAATATGTAATATCTAAAAAAGGGTTTACAAAATTAACAGCTAGCGTTGTTTTAGGCAGAAGTATTTTTAATCTGTAGCCTCTGATAACTTCAGGTAAAGCGTTATTAAAGCCTATGAGGATAAGCATATCTGATGCTTTCCCCAAAAGAGACATCTTAGCCTAAAGTATTATCCTTAATTATTAAGAGAGCATTCTGAATGTTTCATTTGCCTCTATCCTCAAGCTCATGGTCAATTATCTTAAATTTTTGTAAAGGAAAAGTCTATTCCAGTTCGGCGCTCTGCTCAAAATCTGAGAATTCTTTGTTTTGGGAAGCGTCTTTAATTATCTGGTATGCAAAATCGGCGGTTTCGCGGGAAACCAAAATTTTCGTGCTTGGCTTTTTTTCTGAAAATGGTCTCAGCTTCACAGATTTATCTTCAAGAAGGTGAACTTCAATTTCTGAGGCTTGCAACAGGCCTGCAATAACTAGTGCTTCCTCATAACTGCATTCATAAATACATACAGCGTTATCCATAACACAACTTCCAGTCCGTCAGTTTTCCCATATTCCTTCTTCCGATTGATCAGCTTTTTCCGAAGGCTGTATAAGTATTGTGAAATGGAAGGTTGACCCTTCACCAAGTTTTGATTCAACCCATATTTTGCCGCCGTGTTGTTGAACAATCTTTTGTACAAGATTTAATCCGACACCGGTTCCGCCGCCGTATTCATCTTTGTTATGCAGTCGTTGGAATATCTTAAATATTCTATCCATGTGTTTTTCGTCAATGCCAATACCGTTGTCTTTTACCAAGAATTCGTAGTAACCATTATCAGACGCAGGGTTTAGCGATATATCTATTCTTTTCTCGTCCTTATCGTTGTATCGCATAGCGTTAGTTAGAAGGTTTGCGAATACCTGCTCCAAACGCACTTCGTCGCAGTAAATTAGCGGCATATCTTCCTGAACGGTAACCTTAACGTTTTCAGGGGGATGGACGAAGCTAACAGCGCGTTTAACTAATTCCGTTGCGTTCACTTCGGTAAAAGGATTTTTGTAACGGCTGATACGGGAAAGTTCCAGAAGATCGTTAATCAATTGCTGCATCCGTGCGGCACCATTAACGATTCTTGTAATGTAATCTTGTGCGCCGGCATCAAGTTTATCTACGTAATCTTCTTTGAGGAATTGAGCAAAACCGGTAATGGCCCGTAAGGGCGCTTTGAGGTCATGACTGACAATATAGACAAAATCCTCAAGCTCCTGATTAACCTTTTCCAGAAGCCGGGTTTTTTGTTCATCCTGTTCTTTTAATTCGCGCAATCCCTTGACCATTACGTTAACGCCCATAGCCACCGAACCGAAGATGTCGTTACTTCCTACCGGAACTTCAACCGTAAGGTCACCTAGGGCAACGTCTGAAAGAACCGATAGAATATCCGTTAACTTGTCTTCTGTATAATCACGAAGCTCGTCGGCACTCATCGCGTCAAGCGAGGTTGTTTTATTATCATTCTCCACGGGGAAATATTAGACAGCTTAAGGCGGTTTGTCAAGGGCATTAACGGTAACTCGAAAGCCTACAGACTCTCTAGGGTATCGTTTCCAGAGACTTCAGCCTCAATTTTGCACACGTCATTGTTTGATATTATTTCGGTTTCAAGATGGCCAAAAGAGTCTTTTTATTACTTTGCAAGTAAGGGATTAGCCGAAATAAGAGTTGTCTGCTTAAGTTTGTAGCACAGAGAGGGGATTAATAATCAGTTATCTCTACTAAGCTTTCATACGTAAAGCTTAGTGTTTCGTTAGGCGCTATTCTATTATTTTAGGAAATACCGATTTTTGTGAAAGTGTAAGTGATGCAGGTAGGTGTCTTCTTTTGCCATAGGGCGAAAAGATTAAGGACATGGTATGGAAGATATTTGCGGCGTTTACAAAAGTTTGCACTGAGTTGAATTGACAAAAATCCTTCGATAACTATGATTAGTTTCAGATGAGACCTAAGCGTCGGAAGGAATATTCCTTAAATCAGTCAATCTTGAGTTGGCAGGACGCGGAATAGGAGATTTTTTTGAAAAAGTCATTTATTGAGTTTTTGGGAACCGGCGGCGCCCGTTATGTTATTGCCAGTCAGCTGCGTTCGTCTGCGGGAATTTATCTCCACATGTGCGGGAAAAATATTATTATTGATCCAGGGCCAGGAACTTTAGTGAAAATGGCTGCCTCCAAACCTTGTATTGATGTTCGCAATTTGGATGCACTGATGCTTACCCATTCTCACATTGACCATTCCAACGATTTGAACGTCTTGATTGATGCAATGACAGCAGGCGGTATCAAGAAACAAGGAGTGGTATATGCTCCTGCAGATTGCATAAAAGGAGTAAATTCGGTGTTGCTGGAGTATCTAAGGAACTTTCCTCAGGATATAATAACTCTGCAAGAGAACAAAACCTATCAATTGGACAAATTGCAATTCCGGACATCCCTAAAGCACAAACATCCTGTAGAAACCTACGGATTGATATTTGAGGCAGAAGGAAAAACAATTGGTTTTTTGGTAGATACCGGCTATTTCAAGGAACTCAGCGGAAGCTATTCTAATTTGGATATTTTGGTTATCAATACAGTTTTAAGTCAAACGCATGTAACCGCTTCGGCAAGGCATTTAAGCGCTGAAGATTTAGGGGTACTGATTCCCGACTTGAACCCTAAAAAAGTTATTATGACACATTTCGGTACACGAATGATTGAAGCTAATCCATATGCCTTAGCTAAGCGATTATCAGATAAAACAGCTATTGATGTTATTGCCGCATCCGATGGCTTAAGGATATACCTGTAAACTCAATCTTCCTTCAACCATGCCAAAGCATCGCCTTCGTTTTGAAACATTTTCATTTCAACATTTCTACCTCTGTCTTTTGTTCCCAAGGCGGTGGCTCCGGCCAGAAGCCTTATATAGGCGTCGTTGACTAAAATAGCTAATTTTTCATGACAATTGTTTAAGCGAACTAATTCATTAGTCATCTTTAACCTGGTTTCTGCACAATCGTATACTTTACGTGATGCCCTGGTGTAGTCAGATAACAGCTTAAGTTTAGTGCTACCATTGCGAAAGCGTCGCGCAACATTAAAGAATTCGTCCAATTCATCTTTGCATATATCGCCAAAGAATTGCTCACGAACTACGCCATGCTCCTCATCATACCAGATTTTATGTTTCATGCTTGCTCCTTTAAGAATCCGGTTTCTACAAGGTTTCAGCTATTTTCTCAGCAACCTTTTTTCCGGACATAAACATTCCGCCGAATATAGGTCCCATGCGAGGGGCACCAAAACATGCATTAGCCGCCATTCCGGTAATCCAAAGTCCTGGATAAATTTCTGCCGTATTTTCAAGAGTCAGCTGTTCCGCCTTGTCTGCCCACATTGGGCGTTCCCCTTCAAATTTACCTGACGGCGTATTAATTTTCACCTTGGCCTTTCTTAAGAGTCCGTTGACAACTTCGGCAGCGTGACCAGTTGCGTCTATTACGACTTTTGCCTTCATAGTTAGTGGATCAACATGAAGTCCGCCCATTTGAACAGCAGTCCAGTTCAGTACCAATCCTGATACTCGTTCATCATACAGAAGAACGTCCTCAACTGACACCAAATTAAACAATTTCACATTGGCATGGGTTACTCTTACTAACTGACAACCTAACACTTCAATAGCGTCGGCAACAAAGTAGCCCGGATTCTGTTCATGAAGCCTAACACCTAAATCTTCTAAAATCGGTTTAGCTTCTTGCTGAACCACAATTTCTGAAAACATCATGCCTCCGCCCGGCATACCGCCTCCGGGCTTAAGGGCGCGTTCAAAGATACAGGTTTTGAATCCTTTTTCAGCTAGCGTGTAGGCTGCAGTAAGGCCTGCCGGTCCCGCTCCAACCACGGCTACATCAACTTCAAGATTGTCTAAAAGCCTCTCTGTGTAGCGTTCAATAATTGCCCTTGAGACTTCTATATCCTTTAAGGCCAAGATATCCTCCATAGTATACAATAAAGACTATTTTAGAAAAGTATAGCAACGATTAGTCCAATGTCAAGATTGAAAAGTTGCAAAACTATGATAGTGCTTAGTCGGAATGGCTTTTCTAAGTGGTTTATCTTCGGGTTGCGGGAAAAGCAAGCGCCGGAATTAACCGGCGCTTGTTGATTTGTCTCTTTATTCTCATAGTCTGAGAATGGTAATTTATTTCTCTTCTACAGGTTTTAGCTCAAAATCAGGGTAATCTGCAATTGAGCTAACAGTTCCATCCTTTGAGACAATAAGAAAACTTACTTCTTTTCGCATAAATGGTTTCAAATTACTAGACTTGATATCGGTGAAAATAGGATGATTACATTGCATCAAACGCCTAAGGGGCATAAATTCGTCAGGATAGGGGTAAATATAAACTACGGTAAAATCAGAGTTTGTACTATCGTTTAACCAGTATTTTTGAGCCGCCTTAAAACCTTTATTAGCGAAGTAATTTTCAGGAGCTACAAACAAGATTACATGATTTTTACCATTGCTCAAAGAATCTATTAAAGAGTACTCAATACTATCAGAAGAGAGCAGTTTGAGTGTACTTATATTTGTTTCCAAAGGAGGTTTAGGCGGTTTTTCTTGCTTATTTGCAGGAACCTTGTGGATACCGGCCAATTGTTCATAGTTCAAATTAGCATTGCTCCATCCACCGGGGCGACTTTCCCTGTAGTCCGGTGTTATTATGCTGTATTTACCTACAACTACACAAGTATCGTCTTTTCTTTCAAGCATGAATACGCCGGAAGTATCGGCAAACAGGAACTTTTTATTATCAATAGAAGCGTACCCTAGGTAAGAAACGCTGTCTTTAGAGTATGAATACATATCAAGATAAGATGTTGAATCACGCTCTCTTGGGACTATCAGGGTATTATTTAAGTACTTGTAGGGGGCTACAATGGAATGTGTCCATGTACTAACCCATTCCTCCATTGCTTCTAAAAAGTATCCATCATCATCATTAATATTCTTACATCCGCATTCTGTATCCTTTCGTACAGGTGGTGGGGCGGCGTCTTCAATTGAACGAAAATGGGGGGGAACTGTATTTTCCCGAAGAACAGTGCCATCCTTGCGTATTAAGTAAAGCTCTGGGTAATCGGTAACATAACAGGCTGTTAAATCTTCTGAAATAACGTTTACTTGTACAATATAATAAGGACCGGGGTCTTCAGGTAGTTTTGTAGTATCTTTTAATAAAATAACCTCAAGCGGAGGTTTTAAGGTGTCGTTTTGGTCAAAAACCAGGGCTTTGGGTACACAAATGGACTTGCCCTCTTCGTATGTAAGATAGAAACATCCAAAAGCCAAGGTGTTATAGTCAAAACTGCCTGTTAATATGAGTTTATCGGGATTAAAATCAGGGTTACTTGGTAGAAAGAAATTGCGAACCAGATTTCCTCTAGCATCCCATAATTTTAGTTTTCCAAAAGAAAGATCATAAGTTAGAAAATTATTATATGAATTGGTAAGGGTATTTGTTATTGAAGCTAAATCGTCGGGTTTTCCTTTTGGGCTAAGCCTACTAGGTATTTTAAGCAAAATGCTTTTATTTAGTTCGCCATTAGGCTTAAAAAAGTACGCCCTTCCAAAGTTATTCTTATCCCTTTCAAACAAAAAGGAGTTTCCGTTAGGCAGGTGTGCAAAACGAAAACCTACGTTAAGATTTTTTGACCACGGTCTGCCACCTAATTTTAGGCGGTGAAGATATATTTCGCTACGTTTAATAAGACTGTATTCCTGAAATGACGAGCCTACATTATGCTTACTTTCAGACGCAGATAAAGTTAGAAACATTAAAATAATTATACTCATTACCTGACAATCCTCCTTGAGTCATGCTTTTTAAGGAGGCAGTTTAATACTGTTCTCCCATATAACTTAAAGAATATCTGAAAAGATTTTTTTGTCAAGCTGTTTAAGTTTTAAGAACCTCTCTTTAGCTAGCTCACAATTTAATACTTGACAAGCTTTGTTCTTACAACTATACTGTAATACTTTGCTTAGCCCAAATAATTTGGGGCAACACCAGATTAATACGACTCTTTTTATCGTATTTGGTATTCTGGAGTGAGTCAGCTAGGGTGGAAGTTGGTTGGCATTTGTTCTGCAACGACCTATATTTGGAGGTAAGTACTAATGCACACTGCACTTATAGCGCTATTTTTAGCCCTGAACCCACATCAACCGCTTGATACAGATTCAGACGGTTTTCCTGATCTTGCTGAGTTGAAAACAAATGCCGATCGTCGTAATTTTCGTCGCTGGTTTACCACAATTGCCCTTTCACGCTACCTAAATCCAACAGATGAAGTTGCAGATTGTACTAATTTGGTTCTTTTTTCTTACAGGGAAGCGCTTAAGGCGCATAACGCTAACTGGCGGAAAAGTTTTGGTAATCTAGTAGAGCGCACAATTCCGGAAATAGAAGCCTTTCATTATCCAGAGATACCATATATAGGTACAGATATCTTTAGGGTAGCTGATGGCTCTTATCAAACAGGAGACAGAAAAAGGGGAAAATTAAATAACTTTGCAGACGTGCGTCATTTAATGGAGCATCATACAGTTTTTTTAAGCAGAAAATTGGATGAGAAAATAAAGTCCGGCGATTTGCTTTTTTTTACCCCCAAAGGCAAAGAAGCGCATGTGATGATATATATAGAACTTAGGTCTAGACCCTACCTTCTTTATCACACAGGCCCGGGTATTGATGAAGCAAACGGAGAGGTTAAGGAAGGGGAAATGCGTTTAATTAAGTTTGAAACCTTACTTGCTTTAGATAATGAAATTTGGCGTCCGGTTGAGACTAATCCTGCCTTTGCCGGATTCTACAGATTTAAGATTTTAATATAGTTTCTGAACCTAAAGGAGGGTTCATTATGAAAGTTTTTGCGCTTTTATCCATTTTAACCAGCGGGTTATTTGCATATTCCGATATATACCTTTCTGCATCTCATCTGTATTCTCCTGAAGAGAAAACTGAAATAAATCTGGAAGCCTATGGTATTGACAAGGTTTATTTCAGGTTATATAAAATTGAAAATCCAACTAAATTTTTCGCATCACAAAAGAACTTGCACTCACCAAAAGTTAGACAAAATAAGGATGCGGTTAATCTCTTCCATATGATACAAGGAATAAGTGAACGCGCTAAGCGGAATTCTCGATATTTGGCTAGAGAAATGCTGAGCGAGGAAAGCAGGATAAGTATACGAGATTACATAGGCTTACCTAATTTGGAGAAAACGGATAAAGAAATCCGCAAAGCCGTAGTTCAAGGAAGTGTGCCTAAACTTAAAGGCTATCCCTTGCTTAAAGAATGGACTTTTAAGTTTGTGAAGAAAAAGAAGTCTAATGACGATTACTACAGCTATAATAACAGCTATCACTATGAAACAGTAGACTTGGGGATTGATGAGCCGGGGGTATATTTGGTGGAAGCTTATTACGGTACCAAAGTTGCGTATACACCGGTGGTTGTTTCAAATATTTCACTAATAACTAAGCAGACTCCTAAAGGAGTCTACATCTTTGCACTCAACTCTGCAGACGGGAAACCTCGAAAAGGTGCAAAGGTAACGGTTCTTGCAGGTACAAAGACGCTTGCTTCAGGCAGAACAAATGCCAAGGGGCTTTTTCATACCGCTGTTGATACATCGCATATAAAGGTATTGCTTCAGGATGGAGACAATTTTGCCCTGCTTGATAAGTATTACTATTACGACAATGAAGATTATTACTATGATGATTATTATGAAGATGATGAAGGTTTTATACCTGACCCTAAAAAACAGACCGAAATAAAGGTCTACTTACATACTGAACGTCCTATTTACAGACCTGACCAAACCGTTTACTTCAAAGGAATTATAAGGCGATTTAAGCGGGGGCAATATCGCAAGCCATCGGTTGATGAAGCCAAAGTTGTAATAACCGATCCTGAAGGAAAGGAAATATACCGTCAGACATTGAAAAGTGATGATTGGGGGGCATTTAATGACTCATTAATAGTACCAACTTCATCACGTCTGGGAAAGTATACCCTAACAGCATATGTTGATAGTAGTTGTCATTCAACTTATTTCAAGGTAGAAGAGTACCGAAAGCCTGAATTTAAAGTGGAAGTAAAGGTTGCCAAAAAGGCCTATATTCAGGGCGATATTGCAAAAATTACCGTATCCGCCGATTACTTCTTTGGCGCTCCTGTGGCTAAAGCTGACGTTAAACTAAAGGTTTATCGCAGGCAGCATCATCGCTACTATTGGTACGGGACTTCATATGTTGATGAACTTGAAGCTAGTACCGATGAAAACGGGAAACTTGTTTTTTCCTATCGTCTACCTCTGAATGATAAAAACTTCAGTTACATATTTGAAGCTCAAGTTCGTGATGCCTCAAGGCGCAGTGAATCGGGCGAAGCTAGAAGCCTTGTTGCATCTTCTGAAGTTTTAGTTAACCTGACCCCTTTATCTTACGTGGTAAATTTAGGTGAAGAGGCGGAAATAGAGATAAAAACCCACGATATCCTCAATAAACCTGTTGCCGGTAAGGTTGATTTGCTTGTGTACAGGGATTACTGGGATAAAGATGATGAAGTGGTTGCCAGAAGAACCGTCAGGATATCTAATAATGGTGTCTATATCTATAAATTCAAGCCCAAAAAAGGCGGATATTACTACGTAAAAGCTACCTCAAGCGATAAAAATGGACGAACTAATGTTGATAAACGCTGGTTCTGGGTTTCTGAAAGAAACGGCTATTATACATGGAAGGTTGACAGAACTCAGATTGTTTTCGATAAAGAAAGCTACAAAGTAGGTGATTGGGCTGAAGCTCTGATTATCTATCCATTTGAGAATGCGAGTGTTATAAGCTCAATTGAAGCTGATGACCTCTACGATATTAGAATTACTGAAATGAAGGGAAATACTGCCCGCCTGAAGTTTAAGGTACGTCCTGAATATTTCCCCAACGTATACTTATCGGTTAGTGGAATATTTGAGGGCGATTTCTTCAACCATTCTGAAAAAATGGTGGTCAACGACACTTCTAAGTTACTTAAGATTGAGCTTAGCTCTGATAAGGAAAAGTACGAACCCGGAGAAAAGGCTAAATTCAAGGTTTTCGTTAAGGATTGGAAGAATAGACCGGTTAAAGCCGATATATCGGTAGGGCTTGTTGATGAGGCCATCTATTCACTGGCTTCAGAATTTGCTTCACCAATTAAGGATTATTTCTATGGTGAACGCTATAATCAGGTTTCAACCTCTTCATCAATCTATTTTTCATTCTACGGCTACGAACAAGACTACGCTAAATTGAAGGCAGCGACGAAAGATAGTGTTGTTCTTGCAGCATATAAAGGTAAAGATGAGCCTAAGATAAGAACAAAGTTCAAAGATATGGCCTATTGGGACGCTATCTTGAGAACCAACGCCAAGGGAGAAGCCAATTTTGAACTTATTTGGCCGGATAATCTGACTACCTGGCGGGCTACAGCTAAAGCGATTACCGAGGATAGCAAGGTTGGCGAAGTACGTTATAAGTCTTTAGTAACAAAAGATTTATTGATAAGAATTATTCCCCCGCGTTTTGTGACGGAGCGTGATTCGCTGATAATTCCAACCGTTGTCCACAACTACACGCATTCCACTCAGGACGTCAAGATTTCTTTCTTGGTAGATGGCGCTAAGCTGTTTTCAAAAAAGACTTCATACACAGCTACTATAGCTTCAGGAGGAGCTTTCAGGGTAGATTGGCCTGTTAAGTGTGAAACCTCAGGTAAGGTTAAAATGACCGCTAAAGTCATAGGCGTTGACGCTTCTGATGCTATGCAACTTACCATACCGGCTAATCCGCATGGCATTATGCGCAATTTGCTTCTTTCAGGATTTATGCCAAAGCCAGAGCAAAAAATTACCCGTTCCTTCAGCATACCTAAAGAAATTCAATTAAGCTCAATTCAGGCTAAACTAACCCTTACCCCTACCATTAGCTCAGCCTTATTCTCAGGACTTTCATATCTGGCAGCCTATCCTTACGGATGCGTTGAGCAAACTATGTCAAGTTTCTTTCCCGATTTAATAGTTGCAGATTTAATAGCAGACCCCAAAAAAGGTAATCCTGCCTTAGCCAAAGAATTACCCAAGATGATTGAAAAAGGACTGGCAAAACTTTACGGTTACCAACATTCAGACGGCGGCTGGGGCTGGTGGGAAAATGATAAAACCATGAATATCATGACCGCTTATGTAGTTCATGGCCTTACCTATGCTCAGGAATTAGGCTACGATATCAATCCTAAAGTGTTAAAAAGAGGTAGCTCTGCGCTTGCTAGTCTTTTAGAAACTCGCGATACGACAATAAACGTAACTGAACGTGCTTACATGGTTTATGCGTTATCAATGGCTCCTGGAGACAATAAAGCGGTTGTGGAAAAGCACTTAAAAATTCTACGAAAGAAAAAAGTTGATCCATACGCCAAGGCTTTGATGGCCTTGAGTTATCATGAAATAGGCGATGACGCCTCAGCCAAGCTAATACTTAAGCGTTTGAAGAAAGACGCTATTACAGATGAGGAAACGGTTTATTGGGCTGGGCAGGTACGTAATGTTGAATACTGGTATGATGACCCTATAGAAACCACAGCCACTGCGCTACGTGCGTTTTTGGCAATTTCTCCTAAAGATGAAGTTGTTTCAAAGGTTGTATTCTGGCTCTTGAGGAAAAGAAGGGGTAACCGTTGGAAATCAACTAAAGATTCGGGTTTAGCTCTTCTTGCTCTTGCCGAGTTTTTGAAAACGACCGGTGATACGAATCCTAATATGAAGCTTGACTTTACCCTTAATGGAAAATCTATTGCAAACTACAATGTTTCTGCAAACACGCTTTCAGAATTTAACAGGCCTTTAGTTATTAATTTAAGGTCTATAAAACCTACTGCGAATAATATCCTAAAGGTGCATAAAAAAGGTAGCGGCAATTTGTTCTTTAGCCTGATTCTCTCATATTATTCCAAGGAAGAGGAAATCCCAAGTGCAGGCTCCGCTTTGAAGATAACCCGTGAGTACTATCGTCTTGTTCCTAAAGTAGAAAACAATAAGTTGGTCTATGATAAACTGCCCTTAGAAGGAGCGCTCAAGGTTGGCGAACCACTGTTTGTTAAGCTGTATGTTGATGCAGACGATGACTATGAGTATGTAATGATTAAAGACCCGCTTCCGGCAGGTTTTGAGGTTGCAAAAAACAGAGACCGTTACAGTATTCGCAACGAACGCTACTGGTGGGGCTACTATGATTATGAAGATTGGGGATATATGTATTCCGGCAGAGAGCTTCATGACGATCACACGGCTTTCTTCATAAGCTATCTTTGGGGACATCGTGAGTTCAGCTATGTGCTTGAACCGTATTTGCCTGGCGTTTACCATACCATGCCTGCCGAAGCTTCGCTTATGTACTTCTCCGACAAACGCGCTCATTCGGCAGAAAATATTATCACAGTGGTTGAGAAATAATTTGTGAATCTATTACTTCTCTTTATAGCTGTCGGGGTAACCTTTAGCGAACGTTGTGCGGAATTAGTTGCTAATAAAGGCGCTGTGGCTGTTATGGATTTAAGAAATGGAAGACTTATTGTGGCAACCGATAGCGATATACTGTTTGCGCACCGATATCCTCCTGGTTCAGTTGCCAAAATACTCACTAGTATGGCGGCAGCAAAGGCAGGTGTTGATTTTTCCCAAAACTTTGTATGCAAGGGATTTGAAATAGGTACAGGCGATAGGTTTCTGAAAGGAGATACATTAAAATGTTCATTACGCGGTGGTCACGGAAAAGTGGATTTCCATCGCGCTCTGTTAGCATCATGCAATCTCTATTTTCAAAATCTTGCCTATAAACTGAAGCCGCAAGAGTTAGCGGATATATACTTCTCTTTGGGGTTGAATAACAAAGTTGGTGTTAACCTACCGTCGGAACTTGCTAGTATTGTCCAAATTCCTGCAAACGATTCAGCCAAACTAGCATTTGCAATAGGTCAGGGTTCAGCCTTACAGTTGACGCCTGTTGCTATGTTGGCTATGATTTCAGGAGTAGCCAAAGGTGGCGAATTTCTAAGACCTCACCTTGAGCCAGGCGGTCAGCAAATTCTTGCAAGTTTTTCTGAAAAAAGCTGTCTTGCAGACATCAGATTGTTCTTAAGGGATGCAGTACGTTCAGGTACCGGCAAAAACGCCGACATAGCCGAAGTAAATGTAGCCGGTAAAACAGGTTCTTCAACCGTACTTGGTTCATGGCGAACTTACGGATGGTTTGCAGGGTTCGCACCCTTCGAGGAACCCCAAATTGCCGTTGTGGTTTTTTTGGAAAGAGGCGAAGGCAAGGATGCGGCAAAGATTGCGGGAATGGTAATTTCCGATTATTTCCATCGGAGACACGGTGACTAACATTATTCTTCAGCTACTTGCAATTTTTGCGGCATCGGGTCTGATTAAGATAGATATCCTTTCCTCATATCATCTAAAAAAAGCTGTTATTAGAGCAGAAGAGAGCGAAGATACCTTGCAAGTGAAGCAAAACAAGTTACTTGTGAATGGAGCCTTTCTTGATACCTATACTTTAGAAACAAAAGGTTTCACGGTAGAATGGAAGGCGAAGTCGCGTAATTACGATGGTTGGCTTAAGGCAAGGGTTCACGATGGAGAATTACTGCTCTTGAATTCTGTTGACAAGACGAATTACCTTGCTTCAGTTGTTGGCGCAGAAATGCTTCCGAACGCTGGAATTGAGGCATTGAAAGCCCAGGCTGTGCTTGCAAGAACCTTTATATATGAAAAGAGAAAGCGCCACGAAAGAGAAGCTTGGGATGTTTGCGATTTGACACATTGTCAATCTTATCGCGGTAGGCAAACGGTAAGCTCTGCAAGCCTGAAAGCTGTAAAAGAGACGGAAGGGATGATTTTAACCTATCATAATAAACCTTGTAGAATTTTCTATCATTCTACTTCAGGAGGAAGCACTGCAAACGCTGCATTCATTTGGCCAGATGAATGCGCACCTTACTTGATTTCAGTTCAGGATTCCTTTTGCAAAAAATCTCCACATTACCGTTGGGAAAGAAATATTCCTGCGCACAAAATCGCCCAAGTGCTGGGCTTTGAGGGTATAAGCGACTTAAAAGTGTTATCTACCTATCCTGATGGAAGAGTCAAAGAGATTGCTGTAAAATACAGACAGGAAAAACGGGTGTTCGGCGGTTGGAATTTTCGGATGCTTGTTTGTCAAAAGCTGGGATGGAACTCACTAAAAAGTTCATGGTTTAAGGTTGAACGTGTGGGTAAGGTTTATGTTTTCAAAGGCAGGGGGCTTGGGCATGGGGTT
>Ga0256846_1000459_pt1 | contig 16580 bp, 12 predicted proteins | sample TevniametaG_FD_189098 | JGI IMG/M metagenome (GOLD analysis project Ga0256846, IMG submission 189098) | Tube worm associated microbial communities from hydrothermal vent at the East Pacific Rise, Pacific Ocean - Tevnia | ecosystem: Host-associated > Annelida > Integument > Unclassified ...
AAATTAAGGAAAAAAAAGATAAAAGCCGAAAATAATTTTTCAATTAGTAAAAAATTCTGTAAATTTGTAGTTCTTTAAATACATTTGTTAAATAATTGCATTATTGCACTCGATTAGGAGAAAATTTATGAGTTTGCGTCGAGTCTATGAGACGACAATCATTGTCAATGCGGCATTAGATGATACCGACATTGAATCCGTGGTCAGTAAAGTAACAGGCTTTATCGAGAATCACGGAGCCGAAATATTTGAGATAAACAAGTGGGGACGCCGTCGTCTGGCTTATCCCATTAATAAGAAGTACAACGGATTTTACGTACACGTAGTATTCGGGTCTTCGCCATCTGTTATCCCGATATTCGAGCGCTTTTTAGTATTGGAAGATACAATACTACGACATCTTTCATTGGTCTTACCCGATAAACTTCGTGATTTCAGAGCAAAAAGAGCTTTACAAGCAGGTACTACAAACGCTCCGGCTACTATTGAATCACAACCGAAGATTGGCAAAGCTATAGCTATCAAAGAAAAGAAAGCCGCAGAAATTGCCGCTAAGGAAGCAAAGAAAGAAGCAAGAGAAAAGGAAAGAAAAGAAAGAATGGAAAACAGGGCAAAAGCTGAAGCCGAGGAGGCAAAAGCCGAAGAAGCAACGGCGGCTGACGATTCTAAGGCTGAGGACAAGAAGCCTGAAGAAAAAGATGTTCAAAATGATTCTTCCAAAGCAACGGAAGAAAAAGCAGATTAATTTTATTTTGAAAAACTAAGGTTTAATGATATGAAAGTCATTTTAAGAAAAGATGTAACAAAACTTGGTAATATCGGCGATATTATCAATGTAAAGACAGGATATGCCCGTAATTATCTTATTCCGAGAAATCTTGCTTATTATGCTACTGATGCCGCTTTGAAAAAACTTGAAATTGAGAAAAAACTCTATGCAAAAGTTATGGAGCAGGAAAAAGCCAATGCAGAAGAACTTTCGGCAAGGCTTGCGGATATTCAGCTTAGCATTCCGATGAAAGTCGGCGAAGAGGGCAAACTCTACGGCTCGGTTACCCAGCAAATGATTACGGACGAACTTCTTGTCCATAATATTAGAATTGATAAAAGAACTATTCTCATTGACGAGCCGATTAAATCGCTCGGTGTTTTTGATATAAAAGTCAAACTACACAGCGACGTATTAGCCAATCTCAAGGTATGGGTTGTCAGCGAAGAATAGATTTCTTTTGATTTTTATTTTGAAAAGAGTTGTTCGTTTATGAACAACTCTTTTTTTTATTCACTCAATATCCACCTGCTTTGCTCTGCGTAATGCGTGCAATAGAATATATATCTCTGGCATCAGTTCTTAACACATCACCCTGCACCTTAATTTAAGAGGAGTAAGAAAGGCAAAAGACATAATATGAATGTAATTACAGGGAAAAGGGGGAAGTAGAAAGCAATAGTGGGAATGATGCTTGACATTGCAAGATACAAGATGAGTAGAGTGAATTTTGTCCCAACGGTGAGTATAAAAATAGTAGCCGATTGCGGAACTCAAAATTTTCAATTTACGATAAAGTTGAAACGGGCTACAATCCTTGAATTTACTACTATCTCGGCTATTATTTTTATATCTAATGTTAAGTATCGTTAATTTTAACTTCTTTTAATTTTTCAATTAATAAGTCTAATGAATTTGCACCTAAATACCAAATACCTGCAGCAACCTTCAGTGGATTATATCCAAATTCATTAGACTTATTAATTAAGAATTCTTTTCTATCCTCATCATTAGTTAATTTTGGATCGAGTTTATCTGTTATTTGTCTAACCCAAGTATCAATTGGGAACGCCAAGCTATTGTTAATGCCTTTAGTGCTAATTTCTGGATTTAATAAATAAATATCTCGAATAATAAATGTTGCGATTTTATCAGAAATATCTCTAAATTTGTCACTTATTAATTCCTTATAAATATCATCAGTTTTATTCTCCTCTAATAAAGATAGAATATAACTATAAATATTTTTTTTATTATTATCTTCTGAAATAAAATTTAGAACATCGAAAACCATCATAATATCTTCAATATTTCCTAAATGTATTTCTTTCTCATAATTTTTCTTCTTTTGTGGCTTAATTTCAACTTTTTCTTCTGTTGTAAATAATTTGTAAATTGGATTACTATTCCCAATTGACAAACTAATTTTTTCTCTTGGTTTTTTTTTCTTAAATTTTAGTAGCTCAGATTTATCAAAATATTCCTTACTGTTTTTTAATTCTTCATACGCTAATTCTAAATCATCGTTTCCTATATTAAATTTATGCTCTAATTTTTTTATCGTAAATGTTAAGTATTCATTGGATAATTCATCTCTTCGGCCTCTCATAAAAGATTTACTAAAAAAGAATTTTAAACCTTCCCACCAATTTGTTTTCAGCAAATTTACGTCAAATTGGCTTAAATGAGATTCGATATATTTATCACCTAAGATTTCAAAATATTTAAAAATTTTATAGTTATCAGCACCTGAAGTTTTAATTTTCAATTGTTCTTTTTTCATAATAAGTTTGACTTTTTGCTGTATTTTGAATTTAGCATAATGATACGCAATGTTCTGGGCTAAGCGAATTAATCCCAGATTATTTAGTTTAGCTTATGTTGGGCAGAGTTCGCATAGCGAACTCATCGCTTTGCCCCAACACCTATACATACGCAATATAATAAATTATATTGAATTTTACGCATACAATTTATATATTAATATTTTTGGATATATTAAGATACAAAAGATTGCCGATAGGATAAGATTAGTAAACTTTGTGGGTATTTTTGTGCTCCCTGAGGGACTCGAACCCTCGACCCTCTGATTAAGAGTCAGATGCTCTAGCCAGCTGAGCTAAGGGAGCGTGGCAAAATTACGGATTTTTCTATTCTTTGCCAAAAACTTATTTTAGTTTTTTTCATTTGTAACAAGTTTGATAATTATTTGTTTCTTATAACGTGTACTTTGTTGTATATTATTATTTTGGCAAAATAAATGAAATTGGTTCTATTTATTATTTCCTTATTGTTTGGTTTTTATTCGGCGACGGCTCAATATGCCGAGCATAAACTAATCGTTAAGTTCAAAGCCGGCGAGCAGGAATTATACCATTGGTTAGCTAATCAGCGTAGCGGTGAAATAAAGGCTTTCTCGCAGATTTTAGGCAGACATAATACTTCGCCATTTGTGAGCAAAGCACTGCTAAAAATGATGCATAGCAAAAAGCATAATGACAAAATGCTTTCCTCTTCCGCTTGCCCTAATGAACTTTCGTTTATTGCCGTTATTGAATATACTGCTGGCATTGCTCCGCCACTGCTTGCCCGTAAATTGGCTTCTTTTCCTTTTATTGAATACGCGGAGCCTCTGCCGGTACATAAGATTTTTACAGAACCTAACGACCCTAAACGTAACAGACAGTATTATTTGAAGAAAGTTCATACTTTCGAGGCGTGGGATATTGTGGATAAGACAAAGACAATCATTGCCGCTATTGTCGATACGGGCATAGATTATGAACACGAGGATTTAAAGGATAATATTTATATTAATCCAGGTGAGGACGGTATTGACAAGAACGGCAAGAGCCGCCGAAATAACGGCATTGATGACGATGCTAACGGCTTTATTGATGATTGGCGTGGTTGGGACTTTGCTTCGGATACCGGTAAGTCTAAGCAGGACAATGTTCCCAAACCCGGACATCGCCACGGAACACACGTAGGCGGCACTGTGGGTGCCGTTACAAATAATTATCTCGGGATAGCAAGTGTAGGTCGTTTTGTTAAGTTACTGCCCGTTAAGACCGGACCGGACAGCCAGTTTGCGATTTCCATTACCAATGGCTATGACGGCTTACTGTATGCAGGCATAGCCGGTGCAGATGTAATAAATTGCTCTTGGGGTAGCGGCACACGTTCGCAAGCGGAAAAAGAATTAGTGGATAGCGTCCTGAAATTAGGTTCTGTTATTGTTGCGGCGGCTGGTAATAACGGCAATCACGAGACATTCTATCCTGCCGGCTATGACGGAATTATTTCGGTTGCCGCCCTAAACTCAGCAGATAGAAAAGCATTCTTTTCCAACTATGATGAAACTGTTGATGTATCTGCGCCCGGAAAAGATATTTTAGCAACTGTTCCGAATAATTCTTATGATTTTATGTCCGGGACTTCAATGGCGGCACCTGTTGTAACCGGAGTTGCCGCTCTGGCACGTATGGCACACCCCGCTCTGTCGCCGCGTCAAATTCGCGAACTACTGCGTGTAACTTGCGATAACATTGATACAAGTACAAAGAATTACAGGGACTTGCTCGGCAAAGGCAGGGTTAATGCCCTAAAAGCTGTGTCGGCAAATAATCCGCATTCTGTCAGAATGATTCACTACACAGTAGAAGATGAAAACAAAGACGGTATATTAGACATTGGCGAAAAGGTAAATGTTTATATTCAATTCAAAAATATCCTCTCGGATATTTATAATGTTTCGGTTAAAGTTTTTGCGGATTCATATTATCCTATTCAATTTAGTAATGATAGCATCTATATAGGTAATATGAAGAGTGGGGATACTGCAAAACCTAAGAAACCAATATCATTTATTGTACCCGGGGAGATTAGCTACGATTATGAGTTTAAAATAAAGTTCCGCATTCAGAACAAGTCGGGCATAATCAATACCGAATCAATTACATTATTTTCAAATCCGAGCTACAGGAACTTGGACAGCAATAATATATCACTCACTCTAAACAGTCGTGGCAATATTGGTTTCAACGATTATCCAAAAAATTTACAGGGCTTGGGTTTAAAGTATAAGGGTAGCCAAAATATAAATTTTGAAGGCGGCTTAATCATTGGGAGCGGCTATGAACGAATTTCTGATTGTGTCCGCGGGCGGCGTCAATCTAATCAAGACAGAGACTTCCTTTCAAGGGATTTCCTTTCGTTGCAAAGTCCGGGGAACAAAGCAAAGCTTGAGGCTTCCGTTACATTTGCCGATGCAAAATCTCCAAATCAAGCCGGCGTATCTGTGTATCAGCAGGCATATCAATTTACCGACAAAGACGCAATGGATATTATTTTTATCTCCTACGATATTGTCAATACATCGTTTTTTCTCAGGGACTCAGTCTTTGCCGGATTATTCTTTGATTGGGATATTGGACCCGGCGGTACAAATAATCAAGTTATATATGACCGTGCATTGGATTTCGGCTATGCACAAAATATTAAAGACAAAACGCTTCCACTAGTTGGAGCAAAAATCGTAACATTACAAAGAACAAATTTCTATGGAATAGACAATGGTGGCAATATAAAGGATACAAGTATAAGTATATACAACGGATATTCAAAAGAAGAGAAATGGCTGACAATTTCAAATGGCATTAAACGCCCGAAAACAAGTGTAAGCGATGTCTCTATGGTGATTTCCGCCGGACCTGTTCGTATGCTTCCTTATGATACCGTGCGTATTACATTTGCTTTATTTGCGGCAAACAGTTTGACGCAATTGAAAGAGAATGCAAGAAATGCACAGCAAATAGCCAATCGTTACGGGCTGTCGAGTTCCAACTATTCCCAAGTGCCTGCACGCAACACAATAACAAAAGTATATCCTAATCCATCTGTTCGTGGCAAAGTTAATGTAGATTATACAATTGTATCCGCCGGTACTGTGTTTTTTGAAATATATGATTTGAAAGGAATGAAAGTAAATCTTAATACTCTTCCAAAGGAAAGAACAGAAGGACGATACAGAACAAAGATTGACACGCAATTGCTTAGTAGCGGTGTATATTTACTTGTGATGAAGAGTGCAGATGGCATTTCTTCTTCATTTATATATATAGAGAATTGATAAAGAAATAAAATAATTAGAATTCAATAATATGAACAAGCTCTTTATCAATTTTCTCAAGATTCAATAATACTTTCGATTTCCGAGCCTGTCCGCCTGAATTTCTAAAATCACTTTGAAAAGAACCACATTTGATAAGTGTATCATCGGAAATAATAATAAAGGAAATTTGCTTGAGCAGAAAAGAAACTTTTCTTAATCTTGACCAAGCACCTCTTTTAATCCTATCCTTTTCATATTTTGAAATCCCGCCCTTTAATTTATTGTGCCACTGTTGAAATGTTCTGTTTTCATCATTATAAACAACTTCGCCCAGAGATAATATTAATCCAACGGCGCCAAATTCCTTAATAGCTTTTGCAGTAGCTATTGAATCATTAACAATTATTTGATGGCTACTTGTATTTAATGCATGTGTTTTGAAATCCCATGGTATAATTTTAAAAGCATCAAATTCAACACGTTCGTATTTAGTGCCGGGGATTTCAATAATATTATGCAAGTATTTTTCGCAAAGAAATTGGAAATAAAAACCTATCCATTCCATTTGTTTCCAGTGAGGATATTCGGCATTTTTCATTTCTGTTATAGACTTTTTCCCGTCCCAATATGTTGGGATATTCTCTAATTCAAGTGAAATATTTTTAATAACAGTATTTATCTTTTTCATAACACATCATTTTGTAGTAAATAAATCAATGGAAGTGGAACTAAATTCTTCTTTAGTTTGTTTATCTTTTATTCTATAAACATTATTCTGCAATCTCTCCAAAGCAAAATCATAATACTCTTGAACAATTTCAAAGCCTAAATATTTTCTATTTAACATTTTACTAACAACAGCTACCTGCCCGGAACCAAGGAAAGGGTCAAGAACAACATCATTTTCGATACTGGAATACATTAATATTTTTTTAATAATTTCGGCAGGTAATTTGGTTGGCGTTTTCTTGTCTCCTGTCCAATACTCACGTTTAATTATCCATACATCTTCTTTATCGCTATAATGTAAGCTGGCACCTTTATCACTCTTTTCATCTTTAGAGAATCTCGAAAAAGGATAGAAAACCCTTTTGTTGTCGTTTTTACAGACATATAGACAGTGATAATGAGAAGTTACAAATTTTCTTTTAGTAACAACGCCGAACTGATACTTCCAAATAATATGATTAACCGTGATAAAACCAATATCATCTATTGCATTTAAAATATCTTTGAGATTATTCCAACCGGAAAAAATATACATACTACCACTGTCTTTCAGGATACGATAAACTTCTTCCATCCATTTAAAAGTAAAAGCGGCATAGTCTTTCTCATTAATCTCATTATAACCTTTCATTACACTATTTGATTTCCTATTATAGTTTGCTTTTACAGCCTTGAAATCAATTGCAAAAGGTGGGTCGGTAATAACCAAATCAATACTATTTTCAGCAATATCCTTCATTCCTTCGATAGAATCCATATTGTAAATATTATTGAATTCAATTGTAGCCATATTATTTTTACCGTTAATGTCAGTTCAAAAATTTAAAATAATAATAAATCACCAATAATGCGTATTAAATTACATTTTAATTACAAATATTTTATTCCAATTTTTACCTGTGAAGTAGTATTCATCGTGTTCCTTGTCATAAGCTATACCATTAAGTACATCTGTCTCCGGTGTAATTTCAATTTTATCTTTTAGAAAAGACAAATCAATTCGCGAAACGAGCCGTCCGTCCTCGGGATTAATCCTGATAATATAATTGCTTGTATAGACATTTGCCCATATCTCGCCGTTAATATATTCAAGTTCGTTCAAATATTGCAAAGGTATGGAATTTTCATCTATAACAAATATCGTTTTGACAATCTGCAAGGTTTGTGGGTCAAGATAACGCAAAGCATTTGTTCCGTCACTCATAACCAGATATTTGTTATCGTTAGTAATACCCCAGCCCTCGCCATAGTAGGTAAAAGTTCCTGTTTGCCGCATTGTCGAAAGTTCATATATAAAGCCAATACCTTGGCGCCATGTCAGTTGGTATATTTTATTATTGAAAATCGCAATACCTTCGGCAAAATATTTATTTTCGAGATTAATGGTTTGCAAAACGTTACCCGTTTGTGGGTCAATCTTGCGTAAAGACGATTCGTCGTATTGTCCGGTACTTTCGTAGAGCATACCTTTGTAATAAATCAATCCCTGAGTGTATGCCTGAGTGTCGTGAGGCAATTCGCGAATAATTTTTATTCCGTTTAAGCCAATCTCTTTATTGTTTTTATCAATATCACTTGCAAGTGTATCTTTAATAAGAATAGTGTCTGCCGTATCATTTGTTTCGGTCTTGTTTGTAATAGATTGACTTAGACCGGTAGATTGCTTCTGACGCGACTTGCAGGAGCCTGCAAATAGCAATACAATTAATAATATAGTAAATTTAATATATTCCATAATTCAATTCCGTCTAAAAAACAAATTTACAAAATAAATAAGATAAATATCATAAGACATTTTTGTATTTGTAATTCACTTTTGTTTATTTCCTAATAATTTTGAACGATATGCGGCATAGTGGGAGTGATGCTCTTTTCTTTTCGCATCTTCTTAATATTTTATTCGTACTAAAACACACTTTTACTACAAACTTACACTTATGTATATAAAAATAGTACAAATATTATTATATTGCATCATAATTTAATAAAGAAATAGAAAAGTGTGAAGACATTTAAGAAATTATTTATAAGCGGTGTATTGAAATTACCCTGACATTCCGGTAATGTGTTAAATCTGTTACATTATTGATACTGATTATACTGAATAGAAATTTAATTTAAACTAAATAATTGCTTTATTGCATTTAAATAGTTATTAATAAAAATATAAAGGGAAAAAAATGAAGCAATTATTATTAACATTAATTTTGATAGTATTCATTATTAATTTGTCTTATTCTAAGAATAAAGTATACGATTTATCATTGGAAATTGCAAAAAAAAATACTATTGATGAGATAAACGAATTTTCAACAAACCCATTTCCTAATACAAATCAAGAAAGCACAGAATCTGAAAGTATTTCACCTATTGGAATAGGTGTTACATTAACTACAAAAATAGTAGATGCAACTGCAAAATTTCTTGTTGAAAGAACAAAAGAAGAATTTATTCTTACTTTTTTTGATAAATTTCGAAACCAAATAAAGAATAAACCAATATTAAAAGCAATATTTCCTAATACAGCACTATTAGTAAAATCACAAAACTATTTTCTAGTACCATCTATGGGTAAAACTTGGATTGGTGCTTTTAAAATGGATTTGCAGGAAATACCTGAAAATTTAGAAAAACATATTTGTGGCTTAACTAATTATAAATATCAGGATGAATTTAAAGCATTTTCTAGTGCAATTAAAATCTTTCGAATGCAAGAGCAAGGCATCCATCCGGCTACAATAATTAAATATATTGCATCACAATATAACGACACAAAAAATAATATTTTTGATTTCAGCATTAATCTTATTAACCTTTTTTCAAGTAATTTACGTGATTCTGATAATAGTACTTGGTTATCTTTTGATAAATTACAGAAAATGTCTGAAAAGCAAAAAAAAGCTTTTATAGCTCTTATTTACCGAGATGGTTTAAGTAAACAACTATTTGATTCGAGTCAAATAAATAAGAATAATTATTCCATTCATTTCACTAATATACTTGAATTACTATCGATTCTTGAGCATACAGAAATAATTATAAAAAATTTGAAAAAACATAATAATATTTCTTTTTTGAAAAACTATAATGAATATAGTAGATATCTGTATAAAATATTGGATTGGGGAATAAATTATAGTATTTTATTAAAAGATGATACTGATAACATAAAGAAATTAAATAAAATTTCACTTTTATTAGATAAAACATTTAGAACAATTAATGCTTTTCAAACAAATAAAATTGGATTAGGATTATTGTATGGACTTCAATTGACTGAAGCATTATTAGATAGTACCCAATTGACGGACACTTCTTTTAAAAAAATTGTATATTATGGTAATTTTATGGTTGATATAGCTGCGGCTGATAGTACAACGCAAATAAAAGATATTATTAATAAATATTCTATGCCTGTTGGTTCATATCAAGTAAAAAGAAAATCATCTTTTTCTATTGATTTAAATGCTTATCCAGGTTTATATATTGGTTGGGAAGGAAATGTGAATTTTGAACCGAAAAGTTTAAATATGAAAAGTATTGTAAATGGGGTTACAGCCCCTATTGGATTTTCTTTATCTTGTGGATATACTGATAATTCTTTCTCATTATTTCTTTCTATTATTGATATTGGCGCTCCATTTAGTTATAGATGGGGAAATAATAGTACACAAGGGCTACCTGAAAACATAAAATGGGAACAAATTTTTTCTCCAGGAGTTCATTTTGTTTGGGGAATAAAAGATGCTCCGGTATCCATTATGGCTGGTATTCAATATACACCACTCCTAAGGCAAATTAAAACTGATAAGAATATATTAAACGAAATTAATACAATTAGGTGTGGTATAACATTTGCAGTTGACATACCAATATTTGGTTTATTAGTTGATGAATAGTATTTTCTTATCAATGTTTATTCTTTACAATGTAGTGAAATTTATGAACGTATATTTGAAAATGAGTAAATAAGCAGAGTGATACTCTTTCGAGATACTGCAACTCCTAAACGTTTGGACGGGATAGCGGCTTAAGAGCTGATTTTTTTCATTATAAAAACTACGCTCTGATGCACGTGGCTATTGAACGGAAGAAACATCCTGTTGCTAACCCTTACAAAGAGGTATTAATACGCAAAACGGCAGCGACTCACGCTCCAGACCTCTCCCGCATGACGATGAAGAAAACATCTGAAAAATGAACAAAACCGAATCATTAATAGTGCGGTTTTGTTTATTTGCAATCAAAACGACAATATTTTACTAAATATCAATAATAGCAATAATAATAAATTGCTTTTTTCATTTCAGTTTCATCTTCTTATCTTATTATAGTATTTTTTTATAACAAATGTATATATTGTTGTTTAAATTTCTTAAATTTGTAAACTGTTGCTCATATTATAATAAAAAAAGCGACAGAGATATTGCGAATAATTAAGTGGAAGTAAAAATGAGAAAAATTAAAGCCATTGGCGGCACGGAATTGCATTGTAAAAATTGGCAAATTGAAGCCGCTTACAGAATGATTCATCACAATCTCGACCCTGAAAATGCCGAGAAACCCGAAGATTTAATAGTTTACGGCGGTTTAGGCAAAGCCGCTCGTAATTGGGAATCCTTTGATGCTATTGTGGATAGCTTGCTAAATCTTGAACCGGACGAAACTTTGCTTGTTCAGTCCGGTAAACCCGTTGGCATAGTACCAACAAATACTATGGCGCCTCGCGTTATTATTGCAAACTCCAATCTTGTACCCCAATGGGCAAATTGGGAAGAATTTCGCCGCTTGGATAAAATGGGTTTAATGATGTACGGACAGATGACCGCCGGTAGTTGGATTTATATCGGCACTCAGGGCATTGTGCAGGGTACTTATGAAACATTTATCGAAGCCGGACGCCAACACTTCGGCGGCGATTTAAAAGGACGCTTTCTACTGACTGCCGGAATGGGCGGTATGGGTGGCGCACAACCATTGGCGGCGTATTTTGCCGGTGCGGCGGCTCTTGTTGTTGAAATTGACGAAGAGAGAATTGATAAACGCATTAGGGACGGTTATTGCCAAACGAAAACGCATTCGCTGGACGAAGCGATGGAAATAATCAACCGCCACGTCAAAGAAAAAACTCCCTGCTCTGTGGGTTTGGTCGGCAATGCCGCAGATATTCATCTCGAATTATTAAAGCGTAATATTTTGCCTGACATAATGACAGACCAAACATCGGCACACGACCCGCTGAACGGATATTATCCCGCCGGCTACACAAAAGAGGAAGCCGATAAATTGAGAGTGGAAAATCCCGATAAATATCTGGAAGAAGCATATAAATCAATTGGCGTACATGTCGAGGCAATGCTCGAATTTTTAAAACGGGGTACAGTAGTTTTCGATTATGGTAATAACATCAGGGGCATAGCCAAAGATAATGCCGGTGTAGAAAATGCTTTTGATTTTCCGGGCTTTGTGCCTGCCTATGTGCGTGAGCTTTTCTGCGATGGCAAAGGACCATTCCGCTGGGTGGCACTATCGGGCGACCCCGAAGATATTTACACAACCGATGCGGCAATCAAGGAACTTTTCCCTGAGGACAAAGCACTCCATCAGTGGATAGATAATGCCGCTAAACATATTGGTTTTCAGGGACTTCCTGCAAGGATTTGTTGGCTTGGTTACGGCGATAGAATGAAAGCCGGACTATTGTTCAACGAATTGGTAAAAAGCGGAAAAGTTAAAGCACCTATTGTTATCGGACGCGACCATTTGGATACAGGCTCAGTTGCTTCTCCATTCCGCGAAACCGAGGCAATGAAAGATGGCTCTGATGCTGTTGCAGATTGGGTATATTTTAATTTTGCTTTGAATGCAATCGGCGGAGCTTCATGGGTATCATTACATCATGGTGGTGGTGTCGGTATGGGGTTGTCGCTTCATGCAGGTATGGTCGTTGTAGCTGACGGAACGGAAGAGGCTGATAAGAGACTTAGGAATGTGCTGACATTCGACCCGCTGACGGGTATTCTTCGTCATTCTGATGCAGGATACGAACGGGCAATTAATAATGCCGAAAAGTTTGGCATAAAAATTCCTATGATAAAAAAGTAGCTAATAAAAACGTACAATTTGTGTATATGTTTATAATTATTAGCAGAAAAATAAAAAAATTTGTTATATTTGTGTAACTTTTATCAAATTTTAATGTATTATACAATTGAGACATCAAGTAAAGATGTATTTTGTTCAGAAATTTTTTATTTAAACTTTGCAGGAGTTGGTTTATAGCAGTATTTTTTACGGATTAAACGACATAATGACTAATAATCATCAAGCGTTGATGGCAGAATGCCGGAATGTGATTTATTGAATTATTTGCTATGAGATGAAAGAATTTTAAAATGGGAAGAAACGGACAAAAACAACAAGAAAAAATGCAAAGTACAGAAATTAAAAAATCTTTGAATAGGAGGGAAGCTATGGATTTAGCAATGCAGATTGAAAATCTGTTCAAGACGGATAGAAAAAAATTCCTTGGATTTATCAGGCAACGCGTGCGTTCGCAGGAGGAAGCGGAAGACATTTTGCAAGATGTTTTCACTAATGTATTAGCCGCCTCAAAGAACGTGCAGAAGCCGATTGAGAATATCGCATCGTGGGTATTTACCGCTGTGCGCAATAGGATTATTGATTCTTACAGGAAGAAACGTGCAGAAACTTTTTCGGATATGCAGACGCCCGGACAGGCTGAGGACGGCGTTGATTCATTCGAGAATTTCCTCGGAGACGAAAAAAATACACCAGAAAGCGACCTTGTTCGTAAAACTATATGGGAGTCGGTGCAAAAAGGTTTAGCCGAACTGCCCGAAGAGCAACGTGAAGTTTTTGTCAAAAATGAATTTGAAGGAATTTCATTCAGAGAAATGTCCGAAGAAACAGGCGTGAACATCAACACTTTGCTGGCACGCAAAAGATATGCAGTTCTGCATCTACGCAAAAGACTGAAATATCTCTATACATCTCTGAACGAAAATTAGCAAAATGTCATCAGGAACAATACATAAAGCCCGCTCTATTTTTTACATAATAATAATAAGCGGGCTTCTTAGTTTAACGTCTATCGTTATTATGTTGGTCTGGAATAATTCCCTGTCATTACATCTTGATATGGAAGAAATTTCATTTCTCGAAGCAGTCGGATTGGTTGCTTTTGTTTATGTCATTTATTTTGGCATTAGATTTGGTCAGGCTAAGCGTCATTATGACAGCAAAGAAGACGATTTGTCAGGCAATACTTTTACATCTGACAAGATGTCTTATGCTGATGAAATAATTGCTAAGGATTTATTGAAAAAAGTTCCCGATGCAGAGCGTGATGTTTTGAAAGATTTTATTGCTCGTTGCTGCGGTTTTCAGGATATTCCGAAAGCAAAACAAGCCGCCATTAAGCATACTATTAATATTAATAATGATTGAACTTTTTCAATTTTATAGCGGAACTGTCAAGGGTGGCAGTTCCTTTTTTTTATTTGAGAGGATTAATCATTACTATAAATCATAGATAATGAATAATAAAATAATCAATATTGCTTATGTAAGCCACTTTCCACATTATAAAATGGGCGGTCAGCGCAGTATGCTTACATTGATTGAAAATCTGGACAGAAGTAAATTTCGTCCTTTTGTCATTTTGCCGGCAGAGGGCGAACTATCCCACCGTTTACAGGAGCTGAATTGTCAAACAAAGATTATTCCTTTGACATCGCTAAAACCCAAAAATGCACGAACAATTATTTCTAATATTTCCAAAATTAGAAAGTTTATCAAGATGGAAAAAATTGATATTTTACATCCTGATTTTGAACGAGATACTTTTGTTTCAGGACTTGCCAAGCAATTCACAACTACACAAATGGTTTGGCACGTTCGACTTACTCGCCCCGAATCACTTGATAAAATCAATGCACAACTTTCGGACGGAATCATCGGTATTTCCGATGCAACAAAAAAACGTTTTCTTAATGTTAAGAATATTAATAGTAAGTTTACAAAGATATTCAATGGCGTTGATTGTGATAAATTCAAGCCGGCAAGCGATAAGACGCAATTACGATATGAGTTACAATTACCGCAAGATAGAAAAATTGTTATATTTGTCGGGCAAATTAAGGATTCGAAAGGTATTGCCGATATTATCGAAGCGGCGTCATATTTAAAGGAAACTGATTATACTCAATTACCTTTATTTCTTCTTATCGGTGATTTTGCTAGTGCGCAATACGAGAGACAGATAAAAGAAATAATTGCGGAAAAGAAATTACAAAATCTGCTTATACATATATCGCAGCAGAATAATATTGAAAAATGGTTTGCCGCCGCCGACATATTGCTACTCCCTTCTTATGAAGGTAGCGAAGGAATGGGACGTGTATTATTCGAGGCGATGGCTTGCGGTATTGTACCAATAGGAACAAATATTTCAGGAATAAATGAAGCAATTACACGGGATACCGGAATACTTGTAAACGAGCATTCCCCCCGAGAAATTGCCGAGGCTATTATACATCTGATTGTTTCTCAAACTTTTTACAGTAAGATGAGTAGTGCCGCCTTGCTACGTGCAAGAAAGAGCTTTGATATACAACAACACGCCCGCAAAGTCGAGAATTTTTACTTAAAACTTCTGAATAAATAAATATGAATGGCTATCTATGTCTTTCACTATTTTACTACAAACTTTTTAATAGTAAAGCTATTCTCTGTAACAATTTCAGCAAAATAAACACCCGCTCCAAGTGAACCCAAATCCAAATCTATTGAATTATCTCCGGCTAAAAGGCTAATATTTTTCATTGTTAAAATAGTTTTTCCCCTAATATCTAAAATCGATATATTGGCAATAGTATTTAATTTTGAATATACATCGGCTTTTGCAAATTCAGTTGCAGGGTTCGGCGAAATATTTAGTTTGAGTGAACCGCTAATATTTATTACTTCGTTCAAACCGGTTGTGTGTTGAGAGATAGGAACTTTCCCAATATATACGTCTAACATACCATCGCCGTCTCTATCGTCAGCCCATACCGGAATGCACATACCCTTAGTTGCAACCAATGTATTGTATTCACCAATTCCGAACCTTCTTGCACCTATGAAATTTGCAAAATTCGTTGGTTGCGATGTAACCTTTATATTGTCGGAAAAAGTCTTACCGCCATCGAATGAATAAGCAATATAATAATCGGATTTCGAGTCATTTTCGTCATCACGTCTATCATACCAAGCGGCGCAAACTACTCCATTAGGATTAACGGTAATAAAAGGATAATAATTCTGTCTGTTTGTATTATCTTGGTTAATTTTAATCGGCGTATCCCAAGTAGTTCCATTATCAGTTGAACGAGAAAAATACGCATCAAACCCTTTACCTAAATCATTTGTAAAACCATTTGCCGTCCAAGTGAAATATAAATTGTTCCTATATATAGACCTAAGGACTATATCGCTAGCCATATTATTCTGCGGATAAAGGCGATTCAAACCGGTATTATTATTATTGGAATGGAAAAACGGCTGTCTTGGCATTGTTCCGTAAAAGTTTGTGATTTTGCCGGTTTGAACGAAAGTATTCCCACCATCTTTCGATACAAAATGATGATATTCAGCATTCTGTGATGACGAATAGAGACAACTGATATGCACCCAGCCACGTGCATCTACAGAGAGCGAAACGCCTTGCATTTCTTTTCTTTCCTTTGTAATGCGAATAGGCGTCTTCTCGAAATAATCCCTTCCGGGTAATTTCTTCCATAGATACATAGCGGCATCAACCAATTGCCCGTCACTCATATCCATACCCAAAGATGCAAGATAGACAGTCCCTTTATACGGCGAAGAAACCGATAAATCAGCTGCCATCCACTGCTTATCAAGCATCTTGCCATTAAACATAGTATCCATACCATTGTATTTTCC
>Ga0256846_1000460_pt1 | contig 16578 bp, 17 predicted proteins | sample TevniametaG_FD_189098 | JGI IMG/M metagenome (GOLD analysis project Ga0256846, IMG submission 189098) | Tube worm associated microbial communities from hydrothermal vent at the East Pacific Rise, Pacific Ocean - Tevnia | ecosystem: Host-associated > Annelida > Integument > Unclassified ...
TTTTTCTCTTAATTTTTTACCATTTTGTTTTCTTATTGATAACGTTATTCGACATGTATTGTCAAAAACTTGATTTGATTGTTCGGGATTTTCATCTTTCAATATTTTCATTACATCATTCATTACTGAATAACCATATTCAATAGTAAAGACATCTTGTTCGTATTTTTCAACAATAATATTATTGGCAATGGCATCGGCTGCTGCACTGCGATAAGCATTTATAAGTCCGGGAATACCTAGTTTTGTTCCTCCGAAGTATCGTATTACCACAATTAAGATATTAGTAAGCTCATGCGATTGTATTTGTCCCAATACGGGTGGTCCCGATGAGTTTGACGGTTCGCCGTCGTCGCTGCTGCGAAATGTTTTCATATCGGCTCCAAGCCTAAATGCATATACATGGTGGCGTGCATCGTAATATCTTTTCCGCAGTTTTTTTTGTATCTCTTTTATCTGTTCTTCGGATGTTACGGGATAGGCAAATGCATAAAATTTACTGCCTTTTTCTTTATAAACTCCTTCTGATTCTTTGACTATTGTTTTATATTTATCGGTGTATTCTGTCATTTTATTTTTATTTTATAAATTATAAACAGCAAAAATCAATACTAATATTGCCAAAGTTAAACCTATTTTGTTTTGTGTTGAAAAATGCTCTTTAAAAAGCAACACTGCTGCCAAAACCGACAATACCACTATTCCTATACTGTTTATCCCCAATACTATTGAGTTGTTAAATTTCAATGAATTAAGTGCATTTATAAAAAAATAAAGCGATCCGAAATTTGCCACTCCCAGCAATATTCCCAATATCCACGTTTTTATTTTCATAAATGAGTGTAAGTTTCGCTTATTAAAAAATATTGCCACTATGCCTATTATCCCGGCAACGGAAAAACTAATACTACTGAATAACGACGAAAACTCTTCGGAATCAATAAAATGATATTGCGAATATTTCACCACCGAATCAAGTATTCCTATACTGAAAAATATTATAACAGGTAAAATATGATTTGCTGTATCGTTTTTTATGCCTCTATCGGGCGACACTACCAAATATACACTTACAGCCGCAAGTGCTATCAATATTAATTTTGTAAAACTGAAATTATCGTTAACATCCAATATAATGCTGAATGCCACAGGAATAACAAACGACATTTTTACCGAAATGGTAGTAACGGCTATACCCGATTTTTGTGTTGACAAACCGATTAAAAAAAAGTTGCCGATAAACAATGCTCCTATAATAATTGCAAAATACAACCACAACGGAACTGCTTGTGCCGATTGCAAAGGCGAAATATTGCTTATTACAAATCCCAAAAACGAAGCAGTAATATAATTGATAACTATCGGTGAAAAAAGTCCTGTTTTTTGTTTTTCGATAATTTTAAACAACACCATTATTGATGTTGACGAAAGAATACATAAAAGTAAATTTATCATAAAAAAATTGTGATATTCATTAAACTAATTCTACTTAAATTTGCCGCTAAAAAATAATATTCTCTCTCATTTTATCGACAATATCGGCGAATAGCATCATCGGCTTTCATATATTTATATTTAAAAGCCTTATGAAAATCATTGCAAGCCGCATCGTATTTATTTTGTTGACGACGTGCCATTCCCCGCTTGTAATACAACTCACCGTTGAAAGGATAAAAATCCAAAGCCATAGTGTAATCTTTTTCGGCAAATTCATAAGCATAAATTTTTACAAAAACATCGCCACGTGCAATATACACATCAGGATTATACTTTTCCGTTTCTATGCATTTATTGTAGACTTTCAGCGAATTTTGATAGTCGCCCGATTCAAAATATATTTCTCCTGCAAGATTATAAATTTTAAAATCCTTCACAATATTCATCAACGATTCCAAATCAGCTTTTGCATTAGCTGTTTGCCCTGTTTTTAAGTATGCCTTGGCTCTGATAAAATAGTAATCAATCTCGGTAGAATCAAGGCTGATTGCCGTTTGTATGCTTTTTAGTGCTTTTTTTGCTTTTTCGATATCAATCTCTGCCTCTGCTCTAACCGCATAATAATAGGGCACTTTGTCTCTCTTTTTTATTGCTGCATTTATTGCTGTCAAGGCATTTTCATACTCACCGATTTGCAAATAAATTTTAGCTTTCAGTTCGTAAGCCTTTACCATACTTTTGCGAATAGAATTCAACTTGTCAACAATCTCAAGTGCCTCCTCATAATTTTTGTGGTCATATTCGTATTGTGCATCTTCAAACATCAAATCGTATTTTGAATAGTAATCGGTTTGCCACAAATCTCGCCACTCTTTTGTGTTTTCAATATTTTCAAATGCCTCATCGGATTTTATTGTTCGCTGCATTTTTTTATTACGCTGTTGCAAATATGCTTGCAAATGTTTAGTTGCCTGTGTAGCCTTTCCCATGCGTGCATAACAACAGGCTAACTCATAGTTTGCTTGTTTTTCGTTGGTTTTGTTTATTTCATAAAAAATTGTTGCCGCCTGTTTGTAATCTCCAAGCATATAATATGTTTGTCCCAAAACCATCTGTAAATCGGTGTTTTTAACAGTTGAAAGATTGTTGTTGTAATAATCAAGTGCTTTTTTACTTTGATTACTACCATTGTATGCTTTCATTATCAGCAAATAATTTGAACTGCTGATTTGTGAAAACCCAACAACTGGTAACATTAAAAACAGTATTATAATATTTATTCGCATAGTTAATATTTTTATTAGACTGTTAGACTGCTAGACTGTTAGACTATTAGACATTAGACTTCTAGACTATTAGACGTTAGACTGTTAAATTGATAAACGGCTAATTATAGTCTCTAACCTCTAGCATCTAATCTCTAGTATCTAGTCTCTAGTCTCTAACTTCTAGTCTCTAGTCTCTATCTTCTAGTCTCTATCTTCTAGTCTCTAGTCTCTATCTTCTAATTTCCGGTTTCTCTCTTCTAACTCATAAATTTCAATTTTAAAATCATCAATATAAGCTGTTTTTTTATTAGCATTCCACAAATAAATTTTCAAAACAGACCCTTTTTTAATATCGTTACTGTTTATCTCAACTTCACAAGGAACTTTCCACCAATTAGAATAAGCTCTGATATATTTACTTATACTAATACCTTTCCAAAAATAAGAATTTACCGTATCTTCAACCGATACAACTATTTTAGCATCTGTTTTATTATCAAAATTGCAAAATAAATTACATCTGATAAGCAATGTTTTGTTTTTACTAAATACCATTGAATCAATCGGATACTGAAATGTTGCCGAATATTCTGAAAATCCATACGATTTATCGCCTGAATATTTTACTTTATCGGTAATATTATTGTCATTCTGCTTCCAATACTTTGTATTATTTTCAAAATCATTTAAAGAATAAAACAACTTTTTGCCGTTAATTTCAGGAATGTTAAAATCAGACATCTCATAAATAGCAATATTCAAATCTTTATTTTCATAAATAAGCTTATTGTTACTACCTGCATTGCGAGCAAAATAAGGTAATTCACTGTAATCTTGTCCCGATAAATATCTTGAATACCAATTTAATAACAATATTTTATGCGATATGTCCGACGAATCAAAAACAAATTGGTCGTAGCTAATAAATTTGATATTATCGGTATTGAAGCCAGCGTAATAATTACACAATCGTTTTTGCACAACATTGGTAATTACGGTATAATCTCCTTTTTTATTTAAAATATTATCATAAACAATTCTCTTTTGCTCGTTATACTTTATCTTTTGTGCATATTTAATCATATTATAAAGTTTTACACCTATTATAATTATAAATACAGCCAAAAACAGGTTTTGAAAAACAGGTTTTGGTTTTACCAAAATATACACACCAATTAGCACTGTCAAAGGAAAATACAGTTGCCAAAAAGATTCTTTCAAAATAAAATATGAGATAATGGAAATTACTATTGACACAGCCAAAATATGAAACCCGAACCGCTTTGTTTCAATAAATTTAATTATCAACGATGAAGCGGGTATTGCGACCACCGGAATTAAAAAAAGATAATGACGCGGGTCGATACACATGGGCGAATACGATGTTAAAGATATTGTCATAAAATTTGACGACAACAAAAGAATAACCGACGAACTCCAAAAAAATGAGTATGCATTGTCAAGTTTAAAATGTTTAAATGAATTTTTATCGAAAACCGATGCTATAACAAAAATAAATCCTGTCGCTATCATCTGATAAATCATCATCGAAAAAAACTCATATCCTATTCTTTTTAATAAGATTTTAAACGGTTGTTTACTGTAACTACACAAATTCAAATAACTGTTTGAAGCAATAGCATCAAAACGTTTCAAAAAATCTCCCGTAAGTGCCCAAACTACAATAAAATAAAATATCAGTACCACTATCCCGAAAATTACAGTGAATTTCCAAAATTTAATATCTCGCTTAAATCTAATATCAACAATAAAATAATAAATCAACAAAGGAAAAGTCAAAACAACAGTTCCTTTTATCGAAAACCCTAACAATAAAGACAAAACAAACAAAGCGGAATAAATAACCGTATTTTTATTTTTATAAGAAAACTTATACTTATAAATTATATAAACCGACAACATAACAAAAAACGTAAGATAAATGTCGGTCATAAGTTTATCGGAATAAAAAATATACCAATTTGATAAAACAACCAAAGACAACCCTATTATAAGTTGTTTTATTCCCTCTTTTTTTAAAATATCAAAAACAAGAATCAATGTCAATACCGATATAATTAATGCAGGCAACGATGACGCAAAATCAGAAATGCCAAATATAAAATATGATAATGATGTTAACAATATCAACGGAAAGCGAAATGAAAAATGGTCGTTAAAATTAATAGTGCCGTTAAGCAAGCGAGCCGATATTTCAGCATAATGCATATCATCGTATCCAAAATGCCCGATATACCCGAAAATATGATATACCAATAAAATCAAAACACTTATTATCAAAGGAATATAATTGTAATTATTTTTTCTCATACGTTTAATTATTTACAACTAACTTAAAATATATCTGTTTTATAAGATATCTCTGTTTTATAAGTTTATTAAACAATTCTCAATTAAATTTCATTATATCATTACTCTACTCTTTCCCTCTGTCTTTATCGTAAAAAATATGAATAAATCCTGTTAAAATTTTATGTTCGATGCCTGATATTCGTTTTTCGTAAACATCACAAGTATAATAATACACTCCAGTTTTAAGCAATTTACCCGTTTGTTTATCTTTCCCGTCCCACTTAATATGCGGATTTGTAGTTTCATACACCAAATTTCCCCATCGCGAAAATATTTTCATATCAATTTTATCAATATAGCGGTCTATCATTTCAGTCGGAGTTATCGGTATAAACAAATCATTGATATTATCACCATTGGGTGTAAAAACATTCGGCAGTTTGTAATAATCACATACATCAACACAAACAATGTTTGAAAATTTACTTTCGTTTAAACTTGAATCAACTGCCGTTACTGCATAACATCCTGATATTACATCTTTTAAAATATGTTTATAACTCAAACTATCGTGATTAAGCACCGAATCGATAAGCACAAAATCACTTTCAAAAGATTGTGCTCCGTAAACAAAGTATTTCATAATCTCTTCCTTCGGGCTGTTAAGTGTCCACGTAAGTGTATTTACATAAGCATCGCAATCGGAATTTACATATAAAATAGGCGGAGCAGGCGGAATACTGTCAATGGGCATTCCGCAATTTCGATGCGAAATATTGATTATCGGATTTATTATCCCGCCAAGGTTATAATGCCCCGATGTTTTAATCATATAGCAATATTCCACTTTGTTTACCAAACCACTGTCAACAAGAGTTCCCGTTTGTGAAAATCCTATGCTGTCGAAAATATTATTGCTGTTTTTTCGATAAAAAGTAAAGCCATAGTTTATCCAAGGTGTATTTCCTGCTGCCGTAATTGTAAGTTTATGATTTTCACCGTAAAATTCGGGTAAAATACTGCTTGCTGTCATAGGCAATTCGGTAAGTCCGGCAGGGTTATGAATTTCAACTTTATAACTGTAACCGCTGTTGAGAGTGTTAATATCTTTATCGTAATAAATGGTGTCACTGTTGAAATTATAAAGAGTATCAACGGTAATATAATCGGTTCCCCAAATACCTTCGGCTCGTTTTACAATGTAAACCAAGTTGCCCGGATATTGTGTAAAGTCAAAATCAATCGGTTTCGACCAAGCCAGATAAATTTCTCCGCCTGTTTCATCGTGTTTGGTGACACTAACATTTGTAATAATAGGCGTTCCACGAACCAGCTCCGTGCATTTTTCTTCCGAAGCCATACTTTCTAAATCGCCTTCATATACTGCAGTTATCATATAGCAATATTCATACCCCTGATTAAGTCCTTTACCGTTGTTATTATCTAAAAACATTGTGGCATCAGGGTTATCAATAAACGCAATTTTTTCAAATCCCGTATATTCGGGAACTCCTGTTTCGCACTTATCGGGAGTAAAACCATAACTGTTCACACTTCTGTAAATATTAAATCCCGTATGATTATCACACGAATATTTATTCCAAATAAGTTGTATGGTATTATTTGTAGGTGTAAGTTGCAGATTTTGCGGCGAAGCACCTACAACCGTAATATCAACACTTTGTTGGTCAACAAGGTTTACTTCAGAATTATCGTCGGTAGCTTTAACAACAATTTTATAAGGTTGCTTACGCACATGCAAACATTCGGTATTCCATGAAAAGGTGCCTGTAACAGTTCCTTTTTGTGGTGTTGATGTAAAAACAGCCGGTGATTCTATCTCAAATACTCCGCCTGTTGCTGTAAGCGTAATTGTTTCATTCGCATCATCGTGTGCTTTTACTTCAAACTGAACGGTTTCGCCTGCAATGGCACAAACAGAATACACAGTATCAATTACAGGGGGTTTATTATCACTGTCAAAAACCTCTATTTGCATATCACGGGTAATTTTTCCTATTTTTATTCCGTGCCGCCATTCATAAATATTAAAAGCTACATTGTAAATACCTGCTTTCACAGGAGTATCCCATACCATATTTCCTTCTGCATCAATATAAATAGGTCGGTTTTTGCTTTCCGGAAAAGTATAACTCGGTATCGGCTCACCATTTTCACCAAGACATATGGTCATTTCATAAGATAAACTGTCGCCATCGGGGTCGTAAGCTGCAGGATTATGTATAAACACTTGATTTACAGCTGCCTTATCAACAGGCGGATTAAGCAAAATCGGCGTATTGTTAAATCCCAACGCGGGATTTATTTGTAAAACTGTTTTAATTGAAAATACTACATTTATCGAATTGGGAATATTCTCTACACCTTCGTTTCTGTTAGGGTCTTCAACCAATATCTCAAATGTTGAAGCTCCCGCATAGGTATGCGTTGCCACATAAATATTTTTACGGTAATAATTTCCTAAATCGTAATAAACAATTCTGTTGATTACTGATGAAGTTCCGTCGCCCCAGTCGATATTTAATTGCGGACGGTCGGCGGGAATTGTTCCGTCTGATGTTGGTTTGGTATTTGTAAAAGTTACAACTGTTATTTCGTATGTGTAATCGGATATTTGCCGGTAAGTAATCTCCCCTGCCCTGTTATGCGTAGCAAAACTGCGAACCGAAAGTAATATTAATAATATGTATAAATATCTTTTCATTATAAATTTAAAATGCAAACACTGTTTACTTGCCAAAAGTAACGGTTTTTTTCGTATCGGTCAGCGAAAACTCCAATCCTTTTTCATTATTATTACGGTCAATTATCACCATATTGCGTTGGTCGCCGTAAAGATTACACAAAAGCGAATTTTCTATTGTAAGATTGTCGGCACTTCCGTTGCATTTTCCGCTAAAATAAACCCATACTGCAAGTTCTTCCTTTTTCTTTTTTAAATATTTTAATAATACGTAGTTTCCGTTTACCGATATTTTAAAATTATTTTTTATGTATTTAACAATTTCTTGATTTGTTACCGTATCATCCGACAACGGATTAAAATCATTCTGTAAATTATTACTCTTTATTACGGCTGATGTAAAATCATCAATAAAAATTCTTACGCCAACAGTAACGTTTTCTTCCGAAATATCAATATTTGTTACAGTAAGATGCAATGGATGCGATACCGCTCTTATTGTAAAAAAAATAAATAATATAAATATATATCTGTTCATTTGAATATTTTTAATGCAGAAACATTAAAACAAAGTTATATCTTAAAATTGTAAAATGAACATTCTTTTTAAATAATTTATAATCTATTATATCCGTAAGAATTTTTATAATATTCATTATTTGGTTCTACTGTTATTTTAATGGATAATTTAAAATACTTAGGATTTATTTTTTTAATGAATAAAAATATTAAAATACTATAACAAAGATAATTATTAAACCTTCCAGGTTTTTAAAACCTGGAAGGTTTGGATATTTAGCTTTTAATTGTCCACTAAATTAGTGGTAGAACCCATTATTTCAAATAATCGGACTGACAGGTTTTATTAAAATAATCGGACTTGTATTTTTTTTAACAAATTAATAATCAAACAAAAACCTGTTAGGTCTTGCAGATTTAAGAACAAATAAAATATTTTAAAATCAATCACAAATTATACTTACCTTTGCAAAATTAAAAAACACACAATTATGTTTAACTTTACCGATGTAAGTTTAAATCAAATAGTTGTTCACAATATAGGCAACCGCACCGAAGACGAAGGTGTAAAATTGTCGAAAAGTGAAATGAATATTCACGATAATACTGTTGAAGATATTTTAAAACAATATTTCTTGAGTCAGTTTAAATTGGAATATTTTTTTGGTTTTGCACATGAATCTGACTTACAGTTAAATGAAGTTTACAACTATATCGGGCAAATTTTTGACAATCCCGACAATTTTTACGAACAGTCGGTTAATTTAGCTAACAGACTTTATGAAAGTTCTAATCACCCGAAAATTAAAACAGGGGAATTTTACGTGGTTCGTTTTTCGGATATTATGATTGATGACGAAGTGGTGGATGCAATCGGGCTTTTTAAATCAGAAACAAAAGATACTTATATACGTGTTTATCAAAAAGACGATAATTTTGAAGTGGACTACGCTAACGGCATAAACATAAAAAAACTTGACAAAGGGTGTTTGATTTTTAATACCGAACACGATATAGGATATAAAATTTCAATTGTTGATACAGCAAACCGTTCGGTTGAAGCAGCATATTGGCGTGACGAATTTTTACAAATAATGCCGCGTGAAAATGAGTTTTATCAAACTCAACAGATAATGGATATTTGTAAGGGTTTCAGCGAAAGCGTATTAACAGAACCTAACAATGTTGACAAGCAAGAACAAGTGGCATTTGTAAAAAGAGCTGAAGCGTATTTTAATAATAATAAAGTATTTGATAATGAACAGTTTAAATCTGATATTATTGGCGACGAAGAGATAAGTGAAGCCTTTGAAGAGTATAAGCAAGAATTTGAAGTTCAACATAATTTATCGCAAATAGACAGTTTTGAGCTTTCGGAACCTGCTCTGAAAAAAGGAAAAAAATATTTCAGAAGTGTCATTAAACTTGACAAAAATTTTCATATCTATGTGCATTCAAATCCCGATTATATCGAAAAAGGATTTGATAATACAAAGGGTTTGAAATTTTACAAACTGTATTTTCACGACGAACAATAACCAATATTCAATAGACAATAATCAATTAAAAAGTTATGGCAAATATCAGAAATCTTAAAAAGGACATAAGTTTTGTAACATCGGAAATAATAATTGAGTGTTTTACTTACAACTACCTGTTTCCGGATAAAAATCACGATGAATTGGCTAAAATTATTTCCGACTCTCTTGAAATGCAAAGAGAACTGTTGCAAAAAATAAATGCCGTGAGAAAAAACAAAGAAATTCCGGCAAAAAAACAATTTAAAGAGATACGTATATTTTTTAAACAAAAAGTTGAAGAATTTGTAAAAAGACTAAACGAACTATCGTTTGAATAATTTTTTACATCAAAAAACAGAACTTATATAAATTAATATTATTTTTGCAGTTCTGTAAATAAAAAAGTAAAAATCAATATGATAAAAATAACTTTTCCCGACAACAGCGTCAGAGAATTTGAAGACGGTGTTACAGGATATGAAATTGCAAAAAGCATAAGCAGCCGCTTGGCAAAAGAGGTATTGTCGATAACCGTAAACGGAGAATTGTGGGATGTTACACGTCCCATAAATACTGATGCTTCAATAAAATTGCATAAATGGGAAGACGAAGAAGGTAAGCATGCGTTTTGGCATTCATCGGCTCACCTTATGGCAGAAGCTTTGCAAGAACTTTATCCGGGTGTTAAATTCGGTATAGGTCCTGCTATCGAAAACGGATTTTATTACGATATTGATTTGGGAGAAGAAAAACAAATTACCGATGCCGATTTTGTAAAGATTGAGAAAAAAATGCAGGAACTTGCTTCGCAAAAAAACCGATACAATCGCGAAGAAATTTCAAAAGACAAAGCTCTTGAATATTTTACAAGTAAAAACGAAGAGTATAAAGTTGAACTTATCAACGAACTCGAAGACGGAACAATCAGCTTTTACAAGCAAGGAAACTTTACCGATCTTTGTCGCGGACCGCATTTGCCCGACACAGGATTGATTAAAGCAATAAAAATACTCAGCGTAGCAGGTGCTTATTGGCGAGGCGACGAAAAACGTAAGCAACTTACCCGCGTTTACGGAATTACATTTCCAAAGAAAAAACTTCTTGACGAATATTTGGAAATGCTCGAAGAAGCAAAAAAACGCGACCACCGCAAAATAGGTAAAGAACTTGAACTTTTTATGTTTTCGCAACGGGTAGGTCAAGGATTACCATTGTGGTTGCCCAAAGGAGCACAACTTCGCGAACGACTGGAAAACTTTTTAAAAAAGGTTCAAAAAAAATACGGTTACGAACAGGTAATAAGCCCACATATCGGACAAAAAGAGTTGTATGTAACATCGGGACATTACGCAAAATACGGACACGATTCGTTTCAACCCATAAACACACCCGCCGAAGGCGAAGAGTTTTTATTAAAACCAATGAACTGTCCGCATCACTGCGAAATTTATAAATTCAAACCACGCTCTTACAAAGACTTACCCGTAAGACTTGCTGAATTCGGAACAGTTTACCGTTACGAACAGAGCGGCGAGCTTCACGGACTTACAAGAGTAAGAGGTTTCACTCAGGATGATGCTCATATTTTCTGTCGTCCCGACCAGTTGAAAGAGGAGTTTGCCAATGTTATCGACATTGTATTGTATATTTTTAAAACATTGGATTTTAACGACTTTACCGCTCAAATATCGTTACGCGACCCCAACAACAAAGAAAAATACATAGGGAGCGACGAAAATTGGGAAAAATCGGAACAAGCAATTATTGACGTATGTAAAGATAAAGGACTTGAAACAACAGTAGAATTGGGCGAAGCGGCTTTTTACGGACCTAAATTGGACTTTATGGTTCGCGATGCCATTGGCAGAAAGTGGCAATTAGGCACAATTCAAATTGACTATAACCTACCCGAACGTTTCGACCTTGAATATATCGGCAGTGATGACAAAAAACATCGTCCGATAATGATTCATCGTGCACCGTTCGGCTCAATGGAGCGTTTTGTAGCTGTTCTTATCGAACATACAAGCGGAAAATTTCCGTTGTGGCTAACACCCGAACAAGCAGTAATATTGCCTATTAGCGAAAAATTTAATGATTTTGCAAAAAAAGTTTCAGATTTTCTAAATAATTACGATATTCGCACCCAAATAGATGACCGTAACGAAAAAATAGGCAGAAAGATACGTGATAATGAATTAAAACGTATTCCTTATTTGCTTATTGTAGGTGAAAAAGAAGTTGAAACAAATACTGTTTCGGTGCGTAAACAAGGAGAAGGCGATAAAGGAAGCATGAGTATTGATGAATTTGCCAAGCTGATAAATAAAGAAGTAGAACAAATTTTAAATGATAATTAAATATAGGAGGACCAAGTCATAGCAGGACCAAGACACAACAAAAGAAGATTTCAGAGAAACGATGAGAAAGAATTGTTTAAAATAAATGAAGCAATTCGAGCAACTCACGTTAGATTGGTGGGTGACAATATTGATAATCCGGGAATTGTTTCCAGACAAGAAGCCCTAAAATTAGCTGAAGAAAAGGAGCTTGACTTAGTGGAAATATCACCAAAAGCAGACCCGCCTGTATGTAAAATTATTGATTACAGCAAATTCCTTTATGAACAAAAGAAAAAGAAAAAGGAAATGAAAGCCAAAGCCGTAAAGGTTGTGCTTAAAGAAATAAGGTTTGGACCCAATACTGATGAACATGATTATAACTTTAAAAAAAATCATGCAATTAAATTTCTTCAAGAAGGTGCCAAACTTAAAGTTTATGTATTTTTTAAAGGACGTTCAATACTGTTTAAAGAACAAGGAGAGATATTATTACTTAGGTTGGCTCAAGAATTGGAAGAATACGGAAAAGTTGAGCAACTACCTAAGTTAGAAGGTAAACGAATGACTATGTTTATTTCACCAAAAAAGAAAAAGTAATTAATTGTATTAAATTTAACAATTATGCCAAAAATGAAAACTGTTTCCGGAGCAAAAAAGCGTTTTGTGTTGACAGGATCCGGAAAAATTAAAAGAAAACATGCTTATAAAAGTCATATTTTGACAAAAAAAGCAAAGAAACGTAAACGTAACTTAACTTATTTTACTACTGTTCACAAAGCTGATGTAAATAACATCAAACTTTGTTTAGCAATGAAGTAATATAAAATTATTGTTTAATCAAAGATCGAATTAGCCGTAAAAGATTCCTAATGGAGAGGAACGCTAACCGGTCTGTAAAAAGTAAAGAATATGCCTAGATCAGTAAATGCTGTAGCATCAAGAGCAAGAAGAAGAAAATTGATGAAGGAAACCAGAGGAAACTTTGGTGCCCGTAAAAATGTATGGACGGTAGCAAAAAACACTTACGAAAAAGGGTTACAATATGCTTACCGCGACCGTAGAGTAAAAAAACGTAATTTCCGAAGTTTGTGGATTCAGCGTATTAACGCAGGAGCTCGTCTTCACGGAATGTCTTACTCCGAATTTATTGGTAAATTGGGAAAAGCTAATGTGGAAATTAACCGTAAGGTGCTTGCCGACTTGGCAATGAATCACCCGCAAGCTTTCGAAGCAATTTGCAAAACAGTAAAATAAAATAATTTTTTGAATAAACATAGTCGCAGCCGCCTTTTTTAAGGCGGCTTTTTTGTTATATCACCTTTTAATAATACTTTTGCACAAGCAGTAGGCTGTTCTATCGCGTCCCGAATCTTTTCGGGATGAGGAAAGTCCGGGCAGCACAGAGCACCGTGCTTCTGAAATAGAAGATACTCGTGAGGGTATAGTAAGACAGAAGAAAATAACCGTCCGCCTATGGCAGATAAGGGTGAGAAGGTGAGGTAAGAGCTCACCGGTGCGGCAGGTGACTGTCGCAGCCGTGTCTCTCACGGGCTGAAAGACCATGTATATCCCGATTCTCTACATTGTAGAGAACAGTGTTGCTCGCACTGTTTTTCTTTGAATAAGAATATTCGGGAGGGGTAGGTCGATAGTGGTTACAGGCAACTGTAATCCCAGATAAATGATAGAAACTCTCTTTTTTAGAGATGACAAAATCCGGCTTATAAGCCTACTGCTTTTATTATTTTACGGAAAAAAGGAATATTATTTTTCATAAAATTTTTATTGTTAAACAATTAAACATTATATCTAACAAACAATTGATTATCTTATATTTATTTATAAACGCAAATTAAATTATAAAAACACTCTCTTTTCTTTAATAGAACAATCAAAAAAAAAAAAACATTTTTTTTCATCTTTTTATTTGTAATATAATATTCAAAGTATATCTTTGCATCGCTTTTGAAAAAGCAAAGTTCTTAAAAGTATTAGGGCGATTAGCTCAGTTGGTTCAGAGCACTTGGTTTACACCCAAGGGGTCGGGGGTTCGAATCCCTCATCGCCCACTTTTTTTGTTAATAATTATTAAAAACGTTTTTTGAAAATATTTATATCGGGCGATTAGCTCAGTTGGTTCAGAGCACTTGGTTTACACCCAAGGGGTCGGGGGTTCGAATCCCTCATCGCCCACTAAAAGCCGAAGCAAATTTGTTTCGGCTTTTTTATTATAATCTCTTTCCCGAATTGTATCAAATACACTGTAAGTTCTGCATCTTTTACTAAAACAAAAGCTAATGCCATAAAGTTTCTGTCGAATAAAAATGTATATTGTATCTGAAACATAATAATAGCCCCCCTTAACTTTAACGTTATCAATATATGTCGAATACAATACTTTTTTGTTCAATTCTTTAATAACTGCAATACGTCCGTCATTATAAATATCAATGAAATACAATTTATAAAAATATTTTTCTACATTTTAATCTGTTTTTTAATAAAAATATTTATTTTTGTTCGTGTTTTTACGAACAAGTATATGATTGACTTAAATATAATATCGAAACGACAAAAGCGAACAGCTAAATATGCCAAGGCTATGGGACATCCCATAAGACTATATATTATGGAACTTTTATCGAAACAGAGTTGTTGTTACAGCGGTGATTTATCGGAAGATTTACCGATTGCCAAGTCAACTTTATCGCAACATCTAAAAGAATTAAAAGAAGCGGGGCTTATTCAAGGTGAAATTGAAGCTCCGAAAATACGATATTGTATCAACAGAGAAAATTGGAAAGATGCTTTAAATCTGCTTAATTCTTTTTTAAAACTGTAAAAAAATTTGAATACAATGTTCGTATTTTTACGAATTACGAAATATATTATTAACAATAATAAAAAGCTATGGATTACAATAATTTAAAACCTGCAAAAACTGAAATTAAAGTTTTAGGCACAGGATGTAAAAAGTGTAAAACTCTTGAAAAAATAACACTTCAAGCTGTTGAAGAGTTAAATATAGATGCCAATATAATTAAAGTTGAAGACATTGTTGAAATAATGCAATTCGGTGTTATGACAACTCCCGCTTTAGTTATTAACGACAAAGTAGTTTTAAAGGGTAAAGTGCCGTCTTTAAACGAATTAAAACAAATTATCACACAATAAATTACACACACAAACACACACACAATTATGAAAAATTTAATTATTTTATTATGTCTGACTCTTGCATCAGGCATGGCTACAACAGCACAAAACACATCGCAAAAGCAAGAAAAAAACAACGTAAAAGTTTACTATTTCCACATGACACACCGTTGTGCTACCTGTCAAGCCGTAGAATCGGTTACAAAAGATGCTTTACACGAATATTATGGTGACAATGTGTTTTTTGAATCAATAAATATTGAAAAAGAAAACGACAACCCGCTGTTAAAAAAATACAAAGTAAGCGGACAAACTCTGTTGATTACAAAAGGCGATAAAGTTATTGACATTACAAATCAAGCCTTTCTGAATGCACGAACAAATCCCGACAAGTTAAAAACAAAAATAAAATCAACAGTAGATTCAATATAAAACTATGGATGTATTACAAAACTTTTTTGAGTCATCACAAATTCCGATATTGTCGGCTTTTCTATTGGGACTTATGACAGCCGTAAGTCCCTGTCCTCTTGCTACCAATATTACAGCCATAGGGTATATAAGTAAAGATATTGAAAATCAACGCAAAGTTTTCACAAACGGTTTAATTTACACATTTGGGCGAGCAATCTCTTACACAACAATAGGATTGTTGTTTTTCTTTGGAGCGTCTCAATTTGAACTTTCCGCATTTCTGCAAACATGGGGTGAAAAAGTTCTTGGACCGTTGTTAATTATTATCGGATTATTTATGCTTGGCATTATTTCGATGAAAATACCGGGAATAAGTTCTTTAACCGAAAAAATGGAAAACAAAAAAAACAGCGGCTTTTGGGGTGTTTTACTTCTCGGAATAGTATTTGCATTGGCTTTTTGCCCGTATAGCGGAGTTTTATATTTCGGCATGCTTATTCCTATGACCATAAGCAGTGCAGGCGGTTTATATCTTCCTGCCGTATTTGCTCTGGCAACAGGTATTCCTGTTATAATTTTTGCTTGGTTAATTGCTTTTAGTATCGGCTCACTGGGCAATGTTTACAATAAATTGAAGGTTTTTGAACTGTGGTTTCGCAGAGTAATTGCAGCTTTGTTTATTATTGTAGGAATATGGCAGATTTATGTGATGAGTTGAAAGTTATTTAATGATATAATGCAATAATGCGATAATGCAGTAATGAGTTGAAAGTTTATAAAGTTAAAAGTTATTGCGGAGCCTAGTAGTGCGTTCATTAAATAATATTGTATATTTGTGTCAAAATTTATTTTATGGCACGAAAAATCAGGAGACAATTGAAAATATCTAAAGAAGATATGAAGCA
>Ga0256846_1000461_pt1 | contig 16548 bp, 19 predicted proteins | sample TevniametaG_FD_189098 | JGI IMG/M metagenome (GOLD analysis project Ga0256846, IMG submission 189098) | Tube worm associated microbial communities from hydrothermal vent at the East Pacific Rise, Pacific Ocean - Tevnia | ecosystem: Host-associated > Annelida > Integument > Unclassified ...
TAGGCGAATCGGGATTGGCAGGACACTGGATGAAACTGTTTATGCACTATATGTTTTTATATAAAGCAAAAGGAAAACTGTTTTGGTGGATGCTCCCGGAATAAATTTTTTGAATGCAATAAAACCTTTTATTTTTTAATTATAAAATATTAAAACAATGAGAAAAAACGAAATAGGATATACAAATAAATATTATGCTGCACACCCTACAAAAACTACTATTTTTTGGAGAAAATTTTGGCCTTGGCAAGCATGGCGTTTTATAGTATTAAATATTAAAATACTAAGAATTGTTGTAAGAGGACACTCGTAAAATGCAATGACTCAATTATACAATAATTTAATGCGATAATAAGTTGATGATGAATAATTGAAAATAAATTAGTGTAATTTGTGGTTTAAATCTTTGTGAAACTTTGTGTTCTCTGTGGTAAGATTGAGTTGAAAGTTGAAAGTTGAAAGTGAACAATTGCCACTGACTTTTAACAATGACTACTTTTAAAAAAAACCAGATTAATAGTAAAGTATACAGACAACACCTCATGTTTTTAAATCTAACATAACAGTCTAATATCTAACAGTTTAATATCTGTCTATCCAAATTTACTTATTCTTTCCAAAGCATCAAAATCCACAATTTCAATTACTCCGCTTTCGTCAGTAATAACACCTTGTCGCTTAAGTTCATTTATGGTTCTTACAGCACTCATTGTTGACATAGCAGTAAAATTAGCCAACTCACTACGACTAAGTATCATTTTAAATTTAGGACTGTTAAAAACATTCCTTGATAAATATAAGAAAGCACTGGCAATACGTCCGTTAAGTTGCTTATGTGTTAAATTAAACATCTGATTATATGCATGAATAGTGCTTTTATGTGAACGTTTGAGTATTCTTAAAGCAAAATCGGCATTCTGACCTATCATTTCTTTTATATCATTTACTTCAAATAAGCATAATTCCGACTGAACCAGTGCCGATATGCTATATTGGTAAGTATTACTTTCAAATAACGATGAAAGTCCGATAAGTTGATTAGGTCCGAAAATATTTATAATCAAATCTTTATCATCCGATTCCGATTCAATATAAAGTTTAAGGTATCCGCTTTTAATAAAAATAATATGTGTGGCAAATGAACCTTGTTTGGCAATAATCTCTTTCTTGTTGTATTTTATACGAACTCTGTTTTTTGAGATTTCATTAAACTGTTCATCGGTTAAAATTTCAAAACACTTGGCTATTCTTTCAGAATCTTCGGTTTCATTTAAAAAATGTTCTTTCATATCTTTTTAACAATAAAAAAATCTCTGTTTGATAACACAAAAAACTAAATATTTATACTATAAAAATGGTATTTAAATAAAAAATAATTAATATTAACTTTAAATTAACAAAAGTTCAAAATAATACATAAATCTATAAAAAAACAGATATATGTCTATTTTTTTTGTTTACAATATATATTAAAGTGCAAATATATCTATTTAGATGTTCTAACAAAAATTAAATCAGAGCATCTACCTTTGACGGTTATAATAAATTAATATTATTAAACTTTTATTTTTACTAAAATGAAGAATTTTTTTGTCTCATTTGTAGTGTTAATGATTGCATGGATAATGTTAAATTGGACGTTCGATCCGGTAAACATTTTAATTGGAGTGGGATTGTCAATTTTTTTAAGTTTGACATTCTGTTCTAAATGTTCAGTGTTTTCCGAGATTAATCTTACTCCAAAAGCATTTATCTATACATTCATCTACATATTTGTTTTTATTATTGAATTAATAAAAGCAAATATTGACGTAACAAGGAGAGTGTTGTCTCCTAAGTTACCAATTAACCCGGGTATTGTAAAAGTTAAAACCAAGCTTAAGTCAAAAATGGCTCGCTTGATTTTAGCTGACTCAATTACACTTACTCCCGGAACATTTACTCTTCAGGTAGAAGGTGATACATTTTACATTCACTGGATAAATGTGGATGTTGATGATGTGGAAAAAGCTACCGAAGAATTAGTTAGAAAATTTGAAAAATATTTGGAGGTGCTTTATGATTAGTCCTGAATTAATAGTATATGTGGCCATTGGCTTAATGACTGTTGCAATGCTATTGGCTTTAGTAAGATTTATAAAAGGTCCTACTGTGGTTGACCGTGTTGTTGCTTTTGACTCATTAACCTTAACATCGTTGGTGATAATAAGTGTATTGGCAGCTCTCACAAACAGAATGATATATTTTGATGTGGCAATAGTTTACGGGCTGTTGAGTTTTATTGGTGTAATAGTAGTAGCAAAATACATTCAAAGAGGTTTATAATATGGAGACAATAAAATTAATCGGAGCTATATTGCTTTTAATGGGTTCGTTTGCACTTGTGGTATCAGCAATAGGTTTGTTGCGTATGCCTGATGTTTATAACAGAGTTCAAACCGGAACAAAAGCATCAACATTCGGAGCTATATTATCATTTATGGGAGTTGGTTTGTTGATGATTGATAAATGGGATGAAGGAAATTGGATAGGAAGAGTTATTATTCTTATAATATTTATTCTTTTAACCAATCCTGTATCATCTCATGTTTTAATGAGAGTAGCTTATTTTATGAAAATTCCTTTGTGGAAAGAATCTAAAGTTGATAAGCTGAAGATGGATATTGAAAATAACGTAATAAAGGAGCCGGAAAATGAATAATGAAATTATTTTTACAGGTTTAGCAATAATTATAGGAATTATAGGCATTGTATTAGCACTTGTTGCTATTCATAATAAAAAACTGTCGGTTGCAGTATTGGCTGCCGGAGTTGTTAGTCTGTTTGCTTCTGTATTATTTTTACTTATGGCAGCACCCGATGTAGCCATGACAGAAGCTGCAATAGGAAGTGGTTTATCTACTTTAATATTTTTCTATGTTCTTAACAAAATAAAGAAATCAAATGCTTAGAAATAGTTTATTAGCTTTAGTAATCTTGTTGTTCGGATATATGTTTTACAATGTATATTCAACATACGATACAAGAACAGAACTGTCGGGTATTTCCGAACATTTTGCAAAAAACGGTGCTCAAGAAGTAGGAGCCGCTAACCTTGTAACTGCAATTGTTGTTACATACAGAGGATTTGATACTCTTGGTGAAGTAACAATTTTATTTTTAACAGCTTCTATTATATCTTTCTTTTTAAAATTAAAAGATGAAGAGCATGCAAATGAAATTGTTCATCGTGACACTTCGGAGTTACTGGTTACAGCATCACAAGTTCTTATTCCTATAATATTTCTTTTTGGAATTTATGTGTTTATGAACGGGCATTTAACACCCGGTGGAGGTTTTCAAGGAGGTGCTATTATTGCAACAGGTGTTGCTCTGATGATTTTGGCAAACCCGAATGTAAAAATCAATTATACTGTAATTCATTGGGTTGAAGGTATCTCAGGAGTTGCGTTTGTGACAATAGGTATTTTCGGAATTATATTGGCAGGAGGATTTTTAGATAACAGAATAATGGGACTCGGTAAATTCGGAACCTTGTTTAGTGCAGGTGCCATTCCAATAATTTACAGCTTTGTAGGTCTTAAAGTTGGTGCCGAAATATCAAATATTCTCAACAAATATCAAAAATCACAAAAAGAGACAGGCAATGCCTAACCGGCTGTTTGTGTAATTATGAATTAAAATAATTTACATATGAATAATATAGATTTAGGACACATCGGACTTTTAATAGGATTTCTGCTTATATTAGTAGGTTTTTGGGGTGTGTTAACTCAAAAAAATATAATTAAAATTATTGTAGGGTTTTCAATTCTTAATACCGGTATCAATATTTTAATTGTCAGTTTAGGTTATGTAAAAGGAAAAACAGCACCAATTATAGATGCTGCTGTTGCTCAAGCCGGTAATCACGATGTGTCAAACGCAATTGTTGACCCCGTGCCGCAAGCATTAGTTCTAACTGCCATTGTTATCGGATTCGGTATCACGGCACTTATGTTAGCTTATGCAATGAAATTATTTAATGCGAAAAAGACTTTAGAAATAAATAAATTTAACGATTTAAAATGGTAACACCTATATTTATTGTAGCAATAGCTCTTGGAGTTGGCTTCGCAATTGGAATTCTAAATAAATTGGGAAGAAACTTTACCGGAGGATTAGTTTTGGCTGCAATTGCCGCTATGACTTTCATATCGTATCAGTGGTTTGCGGCATTTCAGTTTGGTAATCAAGTTCCTGAATATATTTACACGGCAGGATTTAAACCACCGTTTTCAATTCAGTTGTTAATGGGGCATTACGAAGCGATTATTACGCTTATGATTAATGCTATCGGCTTAATCGGTGGTGTTTATATGTTTAATAGTTTAAAAAAACGCGGCTCAAACGCACAAGTGGTTTATCTCATTTTACTTATGGGATTAAATGTAATTGTGATGACTCGCGACCTTTTCAACCTGTTTGTTTTTCTTGAAATTTCCAGCATATCAATTGCCGGACTTATTCTTTTGGAAAAAGGAACCCGTTCAATGGGGGCAGGTTTTAAATATATTCTTGCAACAAGCATAATATCAGGTTTTTTGTTAATAGGAATAATATTCTCTTATTATTATACAGGGAGTCTGTTTATTGATGATATTTCTGCAAATTTACTTACTGTAAAAGGTGGTGCAATGGCAGCATTTATGATAATGATAGCTATTGTGTTGGAATTGAAACCTTTCCCCGCAAATGGCTGGGGACTTGATGTTTACGAAGGTTCAGACCCCGGATTAGCAGCAATTATATCAGCAGCATCGGCAACAGCTTCATATTTTGTTCTTTACAAAATTATGTCAATAGCCGGACCTGAATGGAATTATTATATTTCATTAATAGGAGCAATTACTTTTGTGGGAAGTAATTTACTCGGTTTAAAACAGATAAACACACGCCGAATGCTTGGGTATTCATCAATAGGACAAATTGGTTTATTGATGTTGATACTTGGTTTTAAAGATATTTTGGGTGAAAGTACACCTTTTATTGCTTTCGGAATATTAATTTCTCACTATTTTGCCAAAGCAGGTCTGTTTTGGTTATCGGGAATTGTTAAAGCAAAAGGATTAAAAGATTGGGCAGTTATTCGCAAAAAGCCGTTCTTTTTATTCCTTATGGGAACATTTATTTTTGCTTTAATTGGGTTTCCGCCGTTTCCATCATTCTTTGCCAAGTGGACTCTTGTTATGGATTTGGTAAATACAGGTAACATTGCGTGGGTTGTAGCAATTTTGTTCGGTTCAATGATGGAAGCTGTATATCTTTTCCGTTGGTTCGGATACGCCATTAAAGCAGAAAACGAACATCTTGAAGATTTCTCTATAAAAATACACAAAATAACACCTGTTTGGATAGTTGCAATAGCACTTTATGTAGCAGGTTACTTTGCAGGACAAAGTGTAACAATAGGCGGAACAGCTATAAACTTTATTCCTCTTTTCTTTGTTGCAGTATTGTTTGCCATTGATTTCTTACCTGTATTTATTAAAAATACGATTGCAATAGCTGCAATGGCATTCTATTTTTATACAATTTATCCGCAATTAGATAACTTACGATTGATATTCGAAGGTATATTTATGATAGGAGGTATCTTAACTTTAATTGCAGGATATGCTTACAAAGGGAAACGTTCCGGATTTTATCCTGTGGCATTATTAATGTATGCAGGTTTAACAGCAATTATTGAAGCATCAACAACATTACAGTTCTTTTACGGATGGGAGTTGATGACAGCAGGTTCATATTTCTTAATTATCAGAGGTAAGCGTTCAATGCCTCACGGGTTAAGTTATATGTTATTTTCTGTAGGTGGTGCTTATGCATTGCTTGCCGCATTTGGAATGGCACACGTGGGACAAGAAGGTTACAGTTTAGATATTTTAAATAGCATTTCATACTTACCACAATGGGCTTACGGATTGTTGATAGTAGGATTTTTAACAAAAACTGCATCTGTTGGTCTTCATATTTGGTTGCCCGGAGCACACGGTGAAGCTGAAAGTGACGTATCGCCAATGGTATCGGCAATATTGCTGAAAGCAGGAGTTTTTGGTTTGGTATTAACGCTTATCGGAATGGGAGGCGAAGCAAACCAATACACAACTCTTGCTTACGTATTAGGTTGGCTTGGAGCAATTACCGCTTTGGCAGGAAACCTTATGGCTGTTTTCCAAGAAGATGCAAAACGCCTGTTGGCTTACTCATCTATCGGTCAGCTTGGTTACATAGTTCTAGGTTTAGCTATGATGACACATCTAGGATGGTTAGCAGGATTTTCTTATGTGGTAAATCACTTTTTATACAAAGCAATACTGTTCTTAACTATCGGAGCCGTTGTGTTACGAGTAGGAACACACAATATGTATGAAATGGGAGGATTAATTAAGCGTATGCCGATGGCTTTTATTGCCGTATTAATCGGTATTATCGCCTTATCGGGAGTTCCGCCCTTATCGGGATTTGCAGGTAAATGGTTGTTTTACAATGCAATTTTAGATAAAGGATGGTATCTGCAAGGAGCAATGATGTTGTTCTCGGGAGGTATAGCATTCTTATACTTATGGCGATTAATTCATACTATTTTCTTAGGACAATTAAAAGATAATCACCGCACGGTAAAAGATATATCAATATGGTTTGCAATACCAATTTACATACTGATAATAGGTATTATGGTATATTCGGCAAAACCGCAATGGGTATTACAGCCGTTGGGCGATGTAATAGCAGGATTTTTCCCGACAGGTCAATTAACTTGGGACGGCGGAACAGCATTCTCAACTTACGGATATTGGTCGGGAACAATTATTATGATTACCATAAGTATAATGTTTATGCTGGTATTGGCATGGTTGCTAATGTCAACACGTAAGGCACATAAAGTTAAGCAGTTTGACATTACCTATTCAGGTGAACGTCCTGAGCGTCCCGAAACTACACATGTTGCTTACAACTCTTTCGAAGGATTATATAAAGCAATGTGGCCTGCTACAATTCCTTTGGTAGCTGCATTTTGGGATAATGTAACAAATGCCTTGCATGATTTGGCAGGCTTTACACGCCGTATTTACAGCGGTAACGGTCAGGTTTACATGTTACATATACTGTTTTTTATTATAGTTACTTACCTTGTAATAATAGGAGGATAGTTAAATGAGTATTTACGCGAAATTAGCATATACATTTCTCGGTTTTTTAATAGTAATAAACTGGGGATTTTTAATGGGTGCAACCATGCGAAAAATTGTTGCTCGTGTGGCAGGACGACACGGAATACCTTTTTATCAGCCGTGGATTAATTTATTTAAAACAATAAGCACCAGAACTACCATTACCCACGGGATAATGTATTATATAGGACCTGTTTTCCGATTTACGGGAGCTGTGGGACTATTTGTATTTATGCCTACTGTATTTACCGGTCATGCCGATGGTTTATGGACAAATTTTTCGTTTGAAGGCGATTTGGTTTTAATACTTTATTTCCAAGTATTCGGAATGTTAGGTATGGCACTTGGAGCAGGTGAAGGAGGACATCCTTATTCGGCAATGGGTATTATCAGAGGTTTATCGCAGTATGCTGCTTTTGAATTACCGCTTACTTTGGCATTTATATCAATAGCTGTTCAGTATGATACATTGTCAATTTATAAAATTGTTGAAGCTCAACAAGGCGGTATTCAAAACTGGGTATTGTTTACAAATCCGTTTGCGGCAGCTACCGTAATATTGGCTATGCTTGGAGCATTAGGACATTCACCGTTTAATTTGCACAAAGCACCAAATGAAATATTATTGGGACCACCCACCGAATATGAAGGAACTTATCTCGGATTTTTAATGTCATCGGGAGCTGTTATCCATGTAATGGAATCGGTATTGTTTATGAACCTTGTATTTGGAGGTGCAACAAGTTGGTTTGAGTTAATTGTTAAAACATTCCTAATCTATTTCTGGTCTGTTTTTGTAGGCGTGGTTTCACCGCGTTTCAAAATAGAACAGTCGATAGTGTGGTTCTTTAAAGTGCCGCTGATACTGGGAATTTTAGCAATATTATATATTAGTTTCTAATTTAAAGCACGATATAATATGTCTGAATTAGAGTTAAATGATAAAATGAACGAAATGTTGGCTAAATCAGAAGCCAATGCAAAAGAATCTAAAAAGAAATTCGTTCGTCCCGAAGATGAAGAGAGAGAAGTTGTTGCACCCGACGGGTCAATAATTAAAGTAAATCCTATATACGATTATTTCAGCAATGAACGTCCGCAAGAGGAAAAACCCCGTAACGGAATTGTTGAAAAATTCTTAAACTGGGCTCGTGCCGAAAGTATTTGGGTTCTTGGTTTTGGAACAGGTTGTGGTAGTATTGAAATACCGCCTTTGGTAACACCACGTTTTGATATGTTCCGTTTTGGTGTGCAGATGCGTCCTACGCCGCGTCAGTCTAATGCTTTTATTATTTCGGGTTACCTTTCGGTAAAAACCTTGAAAAGAGTTATTAGAACCTACGAACAAATGCCTTCGCCAAAATATATATTGGCATTGGGTAGTTGCACAATCAACGGAGGTATGTATTACGACAGTTACAGCACTATTAACCGTCTTGACAAATACATTCCCGTTGATGTTTATATAGCAGGATGTATGCCGCGACCGGAGGCTTTACTTGCCGGATTTATGAAACTTAAAGAGTTGATTAAAGAAGGTAAAGCAGAAAAAGCTAACGAATATGCAAGAAACTTTGATGAATATAAAGCCAATCAGAAAAAGATTATTAAAGATTGGAATATGCCTGATTATAACTGGTAAACCGTTTTGTAATTTGTTTTAAAATTTAAGAAAAAATGAAAGAATTAATAGAAAAATTAAATTTAAAATATGACTTGCAAGAGGTGGTTTATCAACGTGATAATTTGGCTTTTGCAGCAATAAGTAAAGACAATGCAATAGATGCAATTACTTATTTAAGAGACTATGAGGGATACACTCACCTTGTGCTTATGAGTTGTGTTGATTGGATTGAGGACGGAAAATTTCAGTTGCTTTATCTTTTACACAGTCCCGCACAAAAAAACGATATAGGCATAAAAGTTTATATCGACAGAGATAATCCTGTTATGACATCGGCACACCATTTATGGAAAGCTGTATGGACTTATCAGCGTGAGCTTAGAGAAGCTTTTGGAATTGATTTTCCGGGAAGCCCGCGTATCGAAGAGAACTTTGTTCTCGAAGGTTGGGACGATATGCCGCATATGAGACGCGACTTTGATACTCACGAGTATGCAGAAAAAACTTATTTCCCAAGAGAGGGACGTAAGACATATGATCCTGCAGAATATATGAAAGAGAAATTAGATCCGAATCAACCGGTAACAGCAAAAATAAGAAAAGATGATAAATAAATTTTTAGGATTCAAACCGGACAGCAAATTGTTACCGTCTCAAACGGTAACCGGAGAGACAGAAATAGACTTGTCATCTCATAAATATCAGAAAATTTGGTTAGGCCCAAATCACCCGGGTGTAACAGGTAACATGGCAATAGAACTTACTATTCAAGGAAATACCATAATGAGAGCTAAAACTCATGTAGGGTATCTTCATCGCGGGTTCGAAAAACTGATTGAGCGTCGTTTATTTGTTCAGGGATTTCCTACAAGTATTCGAATGTGTGTTGCCGAACCCGATACCAACGAATATCTTATTGCACGATGCACCGAAGAGTTATCGGGATATGCCGATGCTGTTCCCGAAAGGGCAAATTGGCTTAGAATGTTAGCTCTTGAAATGGCTCGTTTGCAAAATTTGCTTCGTGCCGTTCCCGGACAAGCAGGAACATTTGCTCTTGGTATAGGTGTTCAGTGGGGAGTGTATCTTCGCGATTTGATTCTTGATAGATTTGAAGAACTTACCGGAGCACGTGTATATCATATGTATATTATCCCCGGTGGTGTTCGCGGAATATTACCCGATGGATTTAAAGAGAGAATGGAAGATAATCTTAAAGATATTGACGATTTTATTGTTCGCATTAAAAGACTTATGTTTCACAATGCAGTATTTAAGAAAAGAGCCAAGGGATTAGCTATTGTTACCCCTGAAATGGTTGATAAATACGGAATTGTAGGAACAAATGCTCGTGGATGCGGAGTAAAACGCGATGTTCGTAAAGATAATCCTTATCTGTATTATGATCAATTAGACTTTGACCCGCCTACAGCTACCGATGGTGATGTATATGCCAGAACATGGGTGCGTTGGCAGGAGTTAGTTCAAACTGTTGATTTGATTCGTCAGATATTGGCTAAAATGCCGGACAAAGGAGATATTAGAGCAAAAATGCCTAATGTGCTTAATTGGAAAATACCTAAGGGAGAAACTTATGTGCGTTTAGAAAGCGGGCGTGGCGAATACGGTATGTATTATGTAACCGACGGAAGCGATAAACCGAGAAGAATAAACCTTAGAGGACCTAGTTACAATCATGCAATAGCATTGTTAGAAGATGTGTTGATTGGTGCTGATGTTGCAGATGTTCATGCTACAATGGTTTCATTACAGACATGTCCGCCTGAGATTGAAAGATAATTTTTTTAATTGATTATTTATTATTGAATATTTTTTATGAATAATCAATAATCACTAATAAATTTAAATGATGAATATTAAAGATATATTAACTCCGTTTACAGCTTGGTCAAAGGTTTTTAAAGAGCCTGTTACCATTAAAGACCCTTTGAGCAGAGAGGCTGCACCGCGATATAGAGGTTTTCATGACAATGATATTGAAAAATGTATCGGTTGTGGAACTTGTGAGGCTATTTGCGAGAATCAAGCTATCGACCTTGTTCCTGTTGAGGGAATAGAAACAAAAGACGGTGACAGCGGATTACGTCCCAGTATTGATTACGGACGTTGTTGTTGGTGTGCTCTTTGTGTTGATATTTGCACAACAGATTCATTACGTTTAACTAATGAATATAAATGGATAGATACTGACCCTGATAATTTTATTTTTATTCCGGGATACGATAAAAAAGATTGGTATGCCAAAGAAGAGGGTTGGCGTAAACCCGAAAACGGATATGAATTTTACAGTAAAGAACGTGTTCATATGGAAGAACTTCATGCTGAAGAGCGTAGCGATTCTTTCATTGAATTTGTAAAAGGATATTCAAAAGAACAGGCACAAAAAGAAGCCGACCGTTGTGTTGCTTGCGGTATTTGTACTGCAACATGTCCGGCTCATATGGGAATACCTGAGTATATTAAGGCTATTAGAAACGACGATATTGAGGAAGGTCTTCGTATTTTATACGATACAAATCCGCTACCTGAAATTTGTGGTAGAATTTGTACTCATAAATGTGAAACTGTTTGTTCTGTCGGACATAATGGAGACCCACTTTCTATTCGTTGGTTGAAGCGTTATATTGCCGATCAAGTACCTGCCGATAAATATCATGAGATACTTGATACTCAAAATATTTATAAGAGCGGTAAAAAAGTTGCCATTATCGGTTCGGGACCTGCCGGATTATCGGCAGCATATTATCTGTCGTTATTGGGACATGAAGTGACAATTTACGAAAAGCTCGAAAAAGCCGGAGGTATGATGCGTTATGGTATTCCTGAATACAGATTACCTTACGACCAGATTGATAAAGATGTTAAGCAAATAGAATCGGTAGGTGTTAAATTTGTTTACAACACAAATGTTGATGCTAAAAAGTTTGTTGAACTTAAAGAAAACTACGATGCTGTATTTGCAGGAACAGGTTTACATTTGGGACGTTCAACAAGAATACCGGGTTCAGAACACGAACATGTATTCCAATCAATAGATTTACTGCGTGAAATTACACAAGGTAAAGAGATTATGGTTCCGGAGAAAGTAGTAGTTATTGGTGGTGGTAATGTTGCCATGGATATTACACGCTCGATGGCTCGCTTGCAAAAAGCCAAATATGGTAAGGTAGGTGTTCTTGCAACATCTCTTGAAAGCGAAGATAAAATGCCTGCTGACAGAGAAGAGGTTGTTGAGGCACGCGAAGAAGGATGTATTATTGATCCGGGTTGGGGACCAAAAGAGATTGAAATTGTTGATGGTAAAATCAAAGGATTACATGTAGTTAAATGTTTATCTATATTTGACGAAACCGGTAGATTTAATCCTACATTTGACGAAAATGATAAGAAATTCTTTGAAGCTGATATGGTTGTTGAATCTATCGGTCAAGGTATGGATACTTCTTATCTTCCTGAAGATTTGAAAGATAAAGTTGAATTCGGACCTCGCGGTAAAGTTGTTGTTAACGATTATTTCCAATCTTCTGTTGATTGGTTGTTTATAGGTGGTGATATTGTTCAAGGACCCGATGTAATACACGGTATTGCTAACGGACATAAAGCTGCTGTAGGAATTGATAACTATTTAAACAGTAAGAAATAGTTTTGAGTTTAATATAAAAAAAGCCTTTTGGAAAATCCAAAAGGCTTTTTTTATGAATATCGAATTTTTATTGAAATACAGCAAATAATAAATAAAAACCTGTTTTTATTAATTGGTATAATTTTGAAACTTTTTAATTTCTAATTTTAAAGAAAAAAATAGTAACTTATAAAATTATTATATTATGAAAAAGACAGTTTTAAGTTTATTAATTGTATTTATTTTTAACGGATTATTTGCACAAATAAAATACAAGCCTGTTGTGAAGGCAATATTTTTAAGCCCTAAAAACGAAACATTTGATGCAAGCAGATTTCCTGACATTGACTTTTATTATGTAAAAAAAGCAAAATATAAAAAACCCGAAGGAATGTTAGAAAATATTGAAGCAGGTAAAGCATTAGCTTTTGATAAAAACGGAATATTAATATCATATTCTAATGCGGTAGGTTCGGATATGGATTATTGGCCTGATGGTGGAAATTTTATTTTGCCTAAGCGAGGAGAATATACAAATTTGAAAAACTTATCAAAAGAGTATGTTAAGAAAGGAAAAGTAATGAAAGAAGGTAAAAAATTTAAAGGAAAAGATCCTAAAAAATTATCTTCAAAATATATATCTTTTAAATTACCTGACTTTGTTCTTTATACTGCTGATGATAAAAAAGTTTCATTTGCTGAATTAACAAAAGGAAACCCTTTAACTTTAATAGTATTCGTTTACTTAAATCCTGATAAAGATGGGAAAAAGGGAACAGAAAGCGGAAAAGGAAAAACAGGGAAACAATTTTTTAAAGATGTAAACAGTACCTTGGGATTTGAAAAAGATTTAAGTGATTTAAAGAAAATCGAAGAGTTTGTTTTTGGTAGAAATATGAGATTATAGTTAAAATTTATAAAAAATATCGTTATGAAAAAAATAATTATTTCATTAAGTTTAATTTTTGTTGTTGGAATATCTTCAACTTTTGCAGGCCTTTTCCCAAAAATAGATAAGCCGAACTCTCCTGAAGCAAGTTTAATAGCTTTGCAATTTAGTATTGATGATAAAGGAGAGTTAATGCCTTTCTCTAACACTAATGTATCAATGTGGACACCTGTTGTAAAAAAAGAAGACGGAACAATAGTTGAGTTTCGGGTATTTAACGGAGGTGCAGATATGACAACTATTTATTACAAAGAAAACCTTACCGCCGGTAAATACACTTTGTTGGGATTTAATCATGTTTATGTTGATTATGGCAAATTGCATAAATATGAAGAGGAATTGGGAAAACCATTTACTCTTTATAAAGAGCCTTATGCAAATAAACCTTACCATGTGATACAATTCTTTCCTTTAGATAAACCTTATGAATTTACTCTTAAACCTAATGTTATGATGACCTTAGGAAATTATGTAGTAAAATATAAGATAAATGGAGGTATAGCAGGAACAACAGATGATCGCTACAGAGTTATAGAAGATGAAACTAAAATTGTAATGGCAGATAAAGAAGATCAATCGCTGCTTGCTTATATGAAGCCTTGGGCAACAAAAAAATGGAAAATGTGGAATGCTAAAAATCCTGCAAAATTACCCGAATAGTTAAAATATTTTTAAACAAAAAAACCGTTAAAAGTCAAATTTTTAACGGTTTTTTTATTTTTATAATGAACATATATTATTAATTCTTGTTATACATAATATAGTTAATATGATTTTAAATAAAATATAAAATGGCAGTAGATTTAAAAACAAATTATATGGGTTTTGAACTTAAAAACCCTTTGGTAGCTTCAAGCTCAGGATTAACCGATTCAGTAGATAAAATAAAAAAACTTTATGATGCGGGAATTGCCGCAGTGGTATTGAAGTCAATTTTTGAAGAACAAATACTCAGAGAAGTTGATTCTCTTGGAGTTAATAATATGTATGGGACATTTCAGGATGCTGAAAATTATGTATCGTTTTACACAAAAGAGCATAATTTGGGTAATTATATTCAGCTTATAAAAGATGCTAAATCTGCTGTTGATATTCCGGTAATAGCAAGTATTAACTGCATCTCTGACAGCGAATGGACAGACTACGCAAAAAGAATTGAAGAAGCCGGAGCTGATGGTTTAGAAATAAATATGTTTGTTATGCCGTCGAATGCAGGAATTAGTGGCAGTTACATTGAAAAACTATATTTTAAAGTGGTTGAAAATATCAAAAAAAATGTAAATATCCCTGTTGCTCTTAAATTGAGTTCTTACTTTTCAGGGTTGGCTAATACTTTTGTTGACTTATCAACTAAAGGTATAGCAGCTATGGTTTTATTTAATCGCTTTTATACTCCCGATATTGATTTAGATACAGAAAAAATTATATCTTCAAATATTTATAGTGTTCCCGAAGAAAACGGTAATACTTTACGTTGGATTAGTATGCTGTCGGGTAAGGTTAAATGCGATTTGGCAGCATCAACGGGCGTTCACGACGGTGATAGTTTTATTAAAAATATTTTGGCAGGTGCAAATGCCGTGCAAATAGCATCGGTTCTGTACGAAAAAGATTTGTCGTATATAAAAACAATGCTTTCAAGGCTTGAAGAGTGGATGATTTCGAAGAAATATGAGTCAGTTTCTCAAATTACGGGAAAATTAAGTGCTAAAAATATCAGTAACCCTATGATGTATGAGCGTGCTCAATTTATGAAATATTTTTCGAACCATTATTAAAGAAATCACATCAATATTTGTTGTGAATTTTAAATTTTAATGAAAATTATATAACTTTATATCTACACATATAGATATATTGATATAATATTTAAACATACTGACACATTAAATATTAATCTCCGTTTTTTGCGGACTATAAAAATAATAGTTATGAATATAGAAGACATTATCAAAGGAAAAGGTAAAACATTGTTTACAGTAAAAAAAACAACATCGGCATTTGATGCCGCAACAATTCTTGATAGAGAAAGAGTAGGTGTTTTAATGGTTATTGATGATAAGGATAATGTTGCAGGAATTTTATCGGAGCGTGATATTCTTTATAAATGCTATAAAACCGATATTCCGTTGAAAGAAAGAAAAGTGGAAGATTTAATGACAAAAGCCGAAGATATTATCGTGGGCAGAAGTGATGACACTCCAAGAGCTTTAATGAATATAATGGTAACTAAAGGAATTCGTCATATCCCGATTATGGAAGGCGATGCTATTAAAGGAATAGTATCAATTGAAGATTTGCTTAAATTTATTGTTGATAAGTCGGAGATAGAGAGCCGTAAATTGCGTGAATATATTGAAAATCCGTTTGGAGTGCATATTTATAATAATGATTAAATTTTTGATACTATCTTAAAAAGACTGATAAATTAAAAATCAGTCTTTTTATAATTATCTGATTATTAATGTATTTTATATTTACCATAATTGTTTAGTTTTAGTCATTTTCCCTCTAATAATTGTCTTTTGTGCATCTAAAGGTTTTACTCCCCACTTTTTTCTCCGTTTGTTTATTAAATCTTTTTTTTCGTCTAATTTTTTAATATCAAAATATACTCCGTAATAAAAATAAGGTTCTCCCTTTCCAAACCAAGTTAAACTTTGGTCATACATCCAAGCATAATTTCTTGGTAAAAAAGCTCCTTCTTTAACAGCTTCTTGTGCTATATACATATATTTCTTATTTTGAGGTAATCTGAAATTATGATGATATATTACAGATATATTATTAAAAGTTTTTCTACCAACATTTTTTTCAGTAGGGAATCCGTATTTTTCTATTAGAGCTAAAAAATCTTTAAAAATCAAACTGTCTAAATCAAATAAATTTTTTGATAATTTCGATTTATCAATATTATATTCCCCTTTAACATATTTATTTCCTCTTATTATCCGTTGGTCTACATAATATAAACTATCAAGTTGTTTCTTATAATTTGAATTTAGATTTTTTCTGTATTCTATTTGAAAAAACTTTAAACTATCTCTCTTAAATTCAATTAATAAATGCAACTTTTAGATTTGGGATAATATATTACTTTTAATAAATCTTTGAGATG
>Ga0256846_1000462_pt1 | contig 16534 bp, 7 predicted proteins | sample TevniametaG_FD_189098 | JGI IMG/M metagenome (GOLD analysis project Ga0256846, IMG submission 189098) | Tube worm associated microbial communities from hydrothermal vent at the East Pacific Rise, Pacific Ocean - Tevnia | ecosystem: Host-associated > Annelida > Integument > Unclassified ...
GATAACTCTTTTTTTAGTTTTAGAAAGGTGAACGATAACAGCCAATCATCACCCCTGACCAAATATTAACCGCATCCTTCAGGGTGCGGTTTGGAATAACATTTTATGCTTTCCTTAACGGGATTCCTGTTTGAACTTAGTCGCGACTTCGTGTTGCAGGAATGACATTAGTGGTTGCGGTATTGGATTTGTAAACATCAGCCTTTTTGTTTTCTATTCTTATGTTATAAATATAAAAATGGCTGTCTATTTGAGCAGACAGCCATTATTTTAAATCTTATAATACTATGCTAATTCTTAATGAAAGGAACTATCAATCTTCTCTCCTTTGAATTAATACGAATATAGTACAAGGCAGATGGAAGAGATTTAATATATTTATCAAGATGCAACTCAAAACCATTAGTAAGTATTCCATCATATACGTTGGCAAGTACTGTTCCCGCAGTAGAAATAATTGCAATATCAGCATTTGTGGCTTTAAAATTAATCTGCAACGTTATATGAGTATTAACGGGATTTGGATAAAGAGATACATAACCATTGTTATTATTTGCATATTCAAAGACAGATGCTGTGCCTGTTGTGAAAGAAAAAGTGTCGCTAATCATTTTTGAGTTATCAAATCCTACAGATACTACATACCAATAATACTTTTTCCCTATTTCAAATTTCTTGTAAACAAAAGTAGTATCATTGTCAATTTTACGATTGACAAGAAGTTCTTCAAATTTTTTGTCTTTTGAAATTTGAACCTTATAATATGAAACACCTTTTGATTTAGACCAAACAAAAGAAACAGGTATTGCTACTCCATTTGCTTTATTTGCCGGTTTTATTAATTTGGAACGCGTTAAATCATCCCGTGTAGTAAAAGACCAAACTTCCGACCATTTACGTTCATTTTTATCGTCAATGGCGGCAACCCTCCAGTAATACTTGCGACCTTTTTCCAATTTTTGTTTGATAGTCGTTGTCTTTATTGTATCTTTTCGGAAAATAGGATTATCAAAATTTTCCGATAAAGCTACCTGAATGAAATAAAATTTCGAACCTTGCGATTCTTTCCAAGAGAATAAAACCTCAGGACTTACAGCAGGATTATCATTTTCAGGCAAAACGAGAAGCGGTGGCTTAACTTCAGGAATAATGATTTCACTAAGTTTCCTCCGTGCAATTGAATTATACTGAGTACCTGCAAAAATATATTCCGAATTAAATGCAAATGTATTTACATTCAAATCAGGAAGACCTTCATTAATCGTAATCCAAGATTCTCCATTATTATTACTAATGCAAATACCGCCACCTTTTGAAGCCGCATAAAGATATTTTCCGTTAAAACCAACATAAGTAATATCCGTATTCTTTATTCCGGAATTAACCATTTTCCAAGTCTTACCCTTATTTTCAGAAAGAACAACACCTGATGCAGTTCCAACGAGAATCATTTCATTATTAAATGCAATTGACTTTACATTATAAAACAAATCGCCCGATTTAATATTATTCCAAGTTACTCCCTTATCTGATGTAGTATAGACATCTCCGTATTGCCCACCTGCATAAACAGTTCCATTTTTCACGCTTACCGTAAAAAGAAGAATACCGATGATATCTCCGTTATTAATACTTCGCCATGTTTTACCTCTATCAGAGGACATATATACACCAGACTCATCAGTAACGGCATAAATATTATCACCCTCTGCGGCAAGTGAATAGATATACAAATTGCCTAATCCTTCATTCATAGGCTCCCATTTATTCTTACTTGTATTTAACTTGTATATACCTCCACCGTTAGTTCCGGCATAAACGGAATTTGCACAAACTACAAGAGATTGAACATTTAAACCATTTGTCGGAAGTCCTGTTTTCCACTCAATCCACTGACTACCATTATTTGCGGAAATATAAACTCCGTTTGTTGTAGAACCGGCATATAGTTTATTATCCAATGAAACAATTGATGTAATTGCACCCTCTGTTCCTGTCTCCGGTTTTTCCCACTTTGCAAAAATACTCTGCGGTATTGCCACAATAGCAATGAGAATTAAAACTAAATTTTTAATACTTTTCATAATACTCTTCCTATTAATTAACAATTCCATATTTATATAGACACATTAACTTTCATTTTGTCACAGAATTTAATAAAAATAATTGAATTTATGTAATTTTTTTTAATTATCCATTTTCACAGAAACAATTTTGGATATCCCTTCATCTTGCTGAGTAATGCCATACATTGTGTCCGCCGCCTCCATTGTCCTCTTATTATGCGTAACAATAAGGAACTGAATATTCTTGCTAAACTCCTTTATCATATTGATAAACTTATCAATATTGGCATCATCAAGCGGAGCATCAACTTCATCAAGAATACAAAACGGACTTGGCTTTACGAGATAAATCGCAAAAAGAAAAGCAATTGATGTTAATGTTTTCTCACCACCCGATAACATATCAATTGAATGAGGCTTTTTGCCCGGCGGTTTTGCCACAAGTTCCACATCACATTCAAGTATATTTTCACCCGATAATAATATATCGGCTTCCGCTTCTTCCGAGAACAAAGATTTGAATAGTCGCTTAAAATGGATTTTTATCTGTTCAAATGTACTCAAAAAGAGATTTTCCGCAGTTTCGTTAATTTCGTTAATTGTATCCTGCAAAGTTTTCTCGGAATCAGTCAAATCCTTTACTTGTTTATGATAGAAATCCAAACGCTCTTTTTCTGTTTCATATTCCTCAAGTGCCATAAAGTTAATATTCCCCAATGCGGAAAGTTTATTGCGAAGCTCTTGAATTGCGTTTGTTATTTCTTCTGCATTGAACTCCTCAGGAATTGTAGCGTTAGCCAAATCTAACTTTTCATCTTCGAGTGCATTATTTTGCTCAATAACAGATTCAAGTTTCATATTTAATTCACTCAATTTCAAATCTACTTTATGGCTCTCTTCGACAAGGGATTCATAGCGTTTACGTAAGCGAGCAAGATTTTCTTCATGCTGATTGATTTGTCCTTCAAGCTCTTGTTTCCTCTGATGCAGTTCCTCTCTCTTTAATTGAGCCGCTTCCGCCGCTGATAGTAGTTTTGCAATTTCACTATCCAAATTGCCTTTATCCAATGTCAGATTTTCAATTTCATTTTTTGCAGTATCAATTTCATTCATCAATGATTTTGTTTTCCAATCATTTGATTTCAGTTCATTCAGAATGCGAACTTTTTCTCTTTCCTCGTTTGCCAGCTGTGTTTGGATTTTAGTTAATTGAAGCTCTATATTCTTAACAAAAGCACTTTTCTCTGAATATTCGGATTCGGCAACACGCAATTCCTTATTAATCTCAATCATTTCCTGCTTGTTATTTTCCATTTCAGTTCTCAGCTGTTCCAGCTCGGAAACGGATAAAGTTTTTTCTTCTCCTATGTCTTGGATTTCTTTTTCAAAATTGAATATATTTTCCTTAATATTATCTATTTTATTTTCAATTGTTTCAATTTTATATTTTAATTGCGAGGCAGTCTTTTCGGAATAAAATAAATCGTTCTCATAACTTTTAATCTCGTTCTGAAGACGCTCAAGTGCATAGTCTGTTAGTTCCTTGTAAAGTGATTCGAGATTCTTCTCTGCGTCCGCCATTTGTTTATTCAGTTTTTTCAGAGCTGTTTCAATTTCTTTTAACCGTTTTGATTTCCCGACAAAGATACCTTCCTTTTTGGAAACCGAACCACCGCGAATAAAACCGTTAGCATCTAATATTTCACCTTTTTGAGTAATTGCACGATAGCTTGGATATTTTGCAAGAAATTCACGAGCAATATTTAAGTCCTGCACAAGTACAAAATTATTTAATAGCACCCTTAAAATATTGCGAATATCATCATCAACATCTGCAACTTCACTGATTAGTCCAATAACACCGGACATATTGAATTGTATTTTATTAGCATTAATATTAGGAATTTTTTCACGGCTGATAAATCCTGCTTTACCGGATTTACTCGCTTCGAGTAAAGCAATGGCTTCCATTGCCTCTTTTTCTTTTTCGACAATAAATACATTTGCATATTGTCCGAGCGATGATTCGATTGCAGGTTTATACTCCTCATCTATATTAACAAGTTCAATAAGCATTTGCTTTGGCTGTTCGGTTTGCCATTTCTTGCTTTTCATCAGAGTATTGACGGCATTATCACTTAGTTCAATGTTCGATAAGAATTCATACTCAGAATTTTTTGAAGCAATTGCAACACGAATATCCGTTAGTTCTTTTTTCTTTTCGTCAATAAGTCCGTTTATCTCATTTCTCTTCTGCGAATATTCAATAAGCTGCTTATTCTTTTTCTCAATTTCATCTTTCAAATATTCCGTTTGAGTATTGTTATCCTTAATCTCGACTTTAAGTGAATCAATTTCCGAATTCAATGATTTAATCTCATTATTACTTTCTTTTATTTTTGAAGAAAGAAATAGTTTTCTACCCTCGCTCTTAGTATGCGATGTTTGAATTGATTCAATTCTGTTCCGCTTATTAATTATTTCTTCATTCTTTTTGTTCAGTTTGTATCTGACTTCGGAAACTGATTTTTCAAACTTATTAAAAACATCTTTTTCATTATCCAAATCAATAGAATATTTATTAAGTTCCTGTTTCCTCTCCTCGATATTACTCTCGGTCAGATTTATCGCCTCATTCAATTCCTCTCTTTTCTCCTTTAATAGAGTAATCTCTTTTTGGAATCGCGATACATTTTCCTCATTCGATTTTATTTTCTCATTCGAAACAGCAAATGTTTGGTTGAGAGAAGCAATTTCATCTTTAATCAAACTTTCCGATTCCTGTGCTTTTACGTACTCTTCGTCAAGAGTATGATAATCACTTTCAATCTTTTTCAAATAATTCTCGGAATCACTAATTTCTTGATTGATTTTAATCTTATCGCTATTCAACTCATTTAGTTTTTCCTTAAATTCGGAAATATCCTTATTGTAGTTGATATAATCATAAGATATTATCTCTTTCTGAAATTTCAATAACTCCAGATTTAGTTTATTAAATCTTTTTGTCTTTGCACTGGAACGCTGTAAAGAGCGTACTTGTTTTTCGATTTCGAGGACAATATCCTGTACTCTAACTAAATCCGTCTGTACATAGGCAAGTTTTCTAACCGCTTCTTTTCTCCGAATTTTATACTTATTAATACCGGCGGCTTCTTCGATTAAACGTCTTCTTTCCTCTGCTTTACCACTGAGAATAGCCTCGACCATTTTCAATTCGATTACCGAATAAGAATCGGCACCCATACCGGTATCTAGAAAAAGATTAGTTATATCTTTTAATCTACATTGGGTTTTATTAAGAAAATAATTACTATCGCCGTCCCTGTACAATCTTCGGGTAACAACTACTTCGGAATACTCGACAGGCAAAACCATTCTATCGTTCTCAAGAATGAGTGAGACCTCCGCCATACCAAGAGCCTTACGGCTTGACGTTCCGTTGAATATAACATTACCCATATGTTCGGAACGTAGAACAGTGGTTTTCTGTTCACCCAATGCCCAGCGTATAGCATCTACAACATTGGTTTTGCCGCAACCGTTAGGACCAACTATTGCTGATATTCCCGGTGCGAATGTGAATACGGTTTTATTTGCAAATGATTTAAAACCGAATATTTCTAATTTCTTTAAGTGCATTTATATATATTAATAACGATTTACAAATAGAATTAAAATAAACTTATAATTTATTGAAAATCACAAAGTCAGACAAGTTGTAGTTTTCCACATTCTAATTAAAATGTTGAAAAGTTTTTCTTCTAAGATTTAATCGGAATCTCAACATTGAATATTGTCCCCTTGCCCGGAGCAGTATCTTTAATATAAATCCGTCCTTTGTGATAATCCTCAACAATTCTCTTACTGAGATTTAATCCCAGCCCCCAACCTCTTTTCTTGGTTGTAAATCCCGGAAGGAATACCTGCCGCCTTTGCGAGCTATTCATACCCTTACCATTATCCTTAACACTGATAACAACTCTGTTCTTTGATGTTTCTGCCATAGAAAACGAAACAATTCCTTCTTCGATATCCAACGACTCTGCGGCATTCTTTAACAAATTCTCAATGACCCAAGCAAAAAGTTCGGAATTTATTTCAGCATAAAACTGCTTATCAAATTTCCTAACTATCTTCACTTTTCGACCAAGATGAGGCAAACGTTTTTCAAAATACTGCGAAACCTTTTCTATTTGTTCATTTAGGTTTTGTCTTGTTAGTTCTGGAATCGAACCGATTTTAGAAAAACGTGTCGCTATCATATTCAATCTATTAACATCATTCTCCATTTCGGAGAGAGTTTCCCCAATTGCTTTGGGATTCTCCTTATTAAACTTAATTATCTCAATCCACGCCAATAGGCTGGATAAGGGCGTACCCAATTGATGTGCCGCTTCCTTTGCCATTCCTACCCATACTTTGGATTCCTCACTTTTTCTAATATTACTGAAAGCAATATAACCGAAGATAATAAATGTTGCGATTACAAGAATTTCTATAAGAGGGAAAAGCCGCAATCTGTCAATCAATGCGGAATGAGTAAAATAAAATTTCGATAGCACTATTCCTTCGTCCTCAACAATTATCGGTTCATAATTGTCGGACATATCTTCCAGCATATCCATTAATATGGCTTTCTGTTCCTTGCTACTCAATGAGGTATCAATCTCAATATTCAAAGTATAGTCCTCAAAAGGTTCCAATGGTTCATCATTATTATCAGTAATAATAATAGGAAATGTTATCATTGGTACAATTTGTTTAATCAAGATATCAAACTCATCAACATTACTGTTCGGGTCTGCCCATTTTTTATACAATTCCGTATATAAATTCATTGATTTCGTTTCTCGGGCAACCAATTCATCAACTATTATATTTGTGAAAATAACAGCCGAAATTACAATGAATAATCCGACAAGTAGCAAAAGTATTTTAATTTGCCATTTTGATAAGGTTTTAACAAAAATCCAATCTACTATGGTTTGCCGTAATTTCATTTAGAATTTATACCCATTCAGTTCCGTTAGCAATACTTCCTCCTGCTTGCTCTCTTTTAAGTTTTTCAGGATAACTTTATTTTCCTTAACTTCATCTTCACCTATTATAACTGCATACTTGGCATTTGAACGATTTGCTTCACGCATTTGTGCTTTCATAGAGCGTCTATTCAGTTCGTTCAATACTTTTAAGCCTTGCCCTCTCAATATTGAAGCTACCTGTTGTGCATAAATAGATTGTTCATTCCCACGCATTACTATATAGCAATCAATTTCATCTTCCATATTATTAAATATATCCAATTGCTCCAATATTATTAATAATCTTTCCACCCCAAGTGCAAAACCCACTGCCGGTGTTGATTTGCCGCCCAACTGCTCAACCAAACCGTCATACCTACCACCACCACCAAACGAATCCTGCGAACCCAGATATTCGCTTTGAAACTCAAAAACAGTATGTGAGTAATAATCAAGTCCACGAACTAATTTAGGATTAATCGTAAAGTCAATGTCTAATTCATTTAAAGCCTTTGTTACCGCATCAAAATGTTCTTTACTTTCCTCATCAAGATAATCTAAAATCACAGGTGCATTTTCCAATATCCTTTTATCATTTTCATCTTTCGAATCAAGAATACGTAAGGGATTTGTATCTATTCTATTTTGACTATCGTCAGATAATTCCGATTTTACCGATTTCAAATAGTCAAGGAATGCAAGACGATATTGATTTCTGGAATTTTCATTACCGAGAGAATTAATAATTAAATTATAATCAGTTATGCCCAATGATTTGAATAGGACATCAGCCAGTTGGATTACTTCCACATCACTTTCCGCAAATTCAGAACCGAGACATTCAATTCCAAACTGATGGAACTGTCTTTGCCTGCCTTTTTGTGGTCTTTCATATCTGAAGAAAGGACCGAAATACCAAAGTCGTTGAAGTTTTGTTTGAGCAAGCAAATTATTCTGCACAAGTGAGCGAACCAATGCCGCTGTCATTTCAGGACGCAAGGTGATAGAATCGCCACTTCTATCCGTAAAAGTGTACATCTCCTTATTAACAATATCCGTCCCTTCGCCAATAGTCCTATGAAAGACTTCGGTTTTTTCAAATATTGGTGTCCTAAGTTCCTTATAACCAAATAATTGCGTAATTTTCTTAAATTTTTCTTCAACATAATGCCATTTACTAATATTATCCGGCAGAATGTCTTTTGTTCCTCTTATAGCTTGAATCATATTTCTAAATCCGTGTAATTATAATTTTACAATTAAGTTATCAATAAGACGAGTCTTGCCCAAATGCAATGCAATGAGCAAAACAATCCCGTCACCATCGGCAAAGAATTCAGGTTCGTCAAGATTATTTGCAACAGCCGCCGCCGCGTAGTCGATTACAATACCTGATATACTCATAAGCACATCATTTAATTTCCTATTAATAACACTTCGTTCCCGCTCACCTGATAGCATTAACTGTTCTGTTGCCTTTAAAGCCTTGTACAGAATGGTTGCCTTTTCTCTTTCCTCATCACTAAGATAAACGTTCCTTGAACTTTTAGCCAGACCATCTTCTTCGCGAATTGTAGGACGTACGACAATGTCAATATCCATATTCAAATCAGCTGTCATCTGTTTAATCAATAATGTTTGCTGATAATCTTTTCTTCCGAAAACAGCAAAGTGCGGTTTAACGGCATTGAATAATTTATTGACAACTGTTGCCACTCCGTCAAAATGTCCCGGACGAAATTCACCTTCGAACTTGGTAGTAATTCCTGTTACTTGAACATTAGTCTGAAACGCAGGAGAATACATATCCTTAGTATTCGGCATAAACAGATAGTCGGAACCACTCTTTTCTGCTTTGTTGAAATCGCTGTCAATATCTCTGGGATATTTTTCAAAATCCTCGCCGGGCGCAAATTGCAATGGATTTACAAAGAGAGTGGTAACAACAATATCAGAGTTAGCATCTGCATACTCAATTAAAGACAAATGTCCCTCGTGCAAATAACCCATTGTTGGCACACAGGCAATAGTTTTTCCCTCTTTTCTGTAAGAATCTGCAATCTCTTGCATCTCTTTTATTGTATTTATTATTTTCATTATTATACCTTTATTGTTCCGGCTCTGCCGCTTGTTAAATTTGTTATTCTATTACAAAACTCATCGGTCAATGAAACGGGAATATCCGCCTCAATTGTTACAGAATCGAGATATTCCTCATTATGGCTTACAGAATAATCAGCCAAAAGACTTTTGATTGGCGTAATGTCTTCGTAACCACAGAATATTTTTATTCTTTCCGTAATGTATATTGGTTTTTCCTTGCATTGCTCCAGCACGAGTGCGGCAGCATCGGAATAAGCACGCGACAAACCGCCGATACCAAGTTTCGTCCCTCCGAAATATCGAGTTACTATCAGAACAATGTCTTTATAATCCCATTTATTGAGCATAAATAAAATTGGTTTACCCGCTGTTCCGGCTGGTTCACCATCATCAGAATATCTATATTCCAAGCCTTTCTGCCCAATCACATAAGCAAAGCAATTATGATTTGCATTATAATGTTTCTTCCTAATAACACTTAATACGCCCTCGGCTTTATCCTTAGTATTAACCGGAAATGCCTGAGCAATAAATTTTGATTTCTTAATAATCAGTTCGGCTTCGCATTCTGCCGATATTGTCTTATATATATCTGTGTCTTTCGATAGTTGCTTCATTAATCAAAATTTCAAAATTGATTTGAAAATATATGAAATTGCAAAATACGAAAGATTTTTTACTTGTTTTGTCCTAAGTACTCAAAGAACTATAAGTTTTTTATAGGAAGAGTTTCCGTTTTTATAGAATACTTTAATAAAATATACACCACGCTTAGCAATAGCAAAATGTAAAGTGTTATTATAGTTGTCAAAATCAATATCCAGAATATTTCCAATTATATCAGTAATTATAATATTCTCTATTTCACTTCCGGCTTCCAATTCCATATTTATTAATTCATTGCATTTTACAGGATTGGGGAATATAGAGTTTGCAAAATGTTCATTATTATCTATTGAACTCGAAATCTTTGGAAATACTATAATTGATATAGAATCAAGCAACCAACCCTGCGCAACTGTTGCTTTATCCGATAATACTCCAAATCGCAAAAGAATTTCCTGATGAAGATAATTATTTAGTGATATTTCATTCTCGAACCAACTCAAAGAACTTCCGGAGAAGCCGTACTCATCGAAAGCTATAGTAGCAGATTTAGCCCCCGAGCCTTTGCACATCTTTTTGGCATCAATTTTATGCCAAGTAACACCTGCATCTGTTGATAGCTCAACCACTGCATAATCATAATTAGTTTCAATTTCCCAATATGAAACAAATCGTAAATATGCGGCATTATAATCTAATTTTATAGGTTCAAGCATTTGAATATAATTAGTATCATTATCTTTGTAATATCCCTTCGGACTGTCCGAAAGAACAAAATGCTCCATATTAGTATTATACTCAAAGCCCCATTTTCCATTATTCCATTTACCTACAAGGTGTTCATTTTGGAACAGCGGTATTGCATTCGATTTGCCAAAAAACATTGATATAGTATCCAAACGGGAAACTCCCTCTTGAATAGTTTCAATCTGAATGTTAACAGACTTACCATTTGGAATATCTTTAACGATACTAAATTTATAATTTGCTATATATTGATTATTATTCAATGTATCATTTGCCGGGATTTTGCCAATAATAATATTTGGCTCAAGCGACAATAAATTTATCCGTGGTTTTAATACCGCATTATTTACTCCCGTATTTACAGCATACAATTTAATTACATTATCATTATTATTTGACAAGTCAATATTTCGTGGACGCCAATTAATGTCGGCAGACCAGAGAATCTGTTCATTCATATATATATTTTCTCTACACTGCTCTGCTATCCTATCCGGCGTAGTCCAGAATCCATCTCCAACAGTGCCAACCTCCGCAGTGAAAGCATAAGTCTTTTGTTCTTTATCCTTGCCCGTCCAATAGAACCAATCATCTGCAACACCACGTGCAGGATATCTTACCGTTTGCAAATCCCTTCCATAAACAAATCTATTCGTCTGTGATAATTCTTCGGCAATTTTTCTAAAAACTACTGAATCTGACGTTTCCTTAGCGAGCGCTCCAAAAGGAAATATAAGTAGATTGCCATAAGTATGATAATTAATTGCAAGTTTAATATTTTTTGTAAGAGCAAAACTGCGTATTGCCTGCGTCTCCTTTTCGGAAAATGGTGCTGTACCACGATATGTGTTATGTAATGGCTTGACTGAAGAACCATTAATAGGTGCATTCCAAAATTCATAAGGTCCGTAGTTCCTGTTCAAATCTATGCCAATTGCCGAATCGTTAATTACAAAGCGGTTTTTCCGCCACATACCACCGCCATTAGGTCTGATTTTTTCATTGTATGCTAAACCGTCAGGATTTACAATAGCTATTACATAAATTGTTCTATTTTTCAAAAGAAACAATGCTTCCCGAACCCCGGCATTTGCTCTCTGTAATAAATCTTTTAGAAAATAAATAATAACAAAAACGCTACCCGGTTCGCGTGCATGATGAAGTGCGGTCAGTAAAATTTCATTTTTCTTGGAAACCGTATCTCCATACGTATATAATACTATCGGGCGATTTTCAAAAGTATATCCAATCGTATCGGTTTTCACTAAGTATTGAGGATACTTTATTCGCATATTATCAAACTGTTCATAAGTTTCAGAAAGAGTATAATACCCCCCCATTGAACCAAATTGAAAATCAGGCAAAAGCATTAGATTATGACTTTTATTTTTTCTCTGCCATTTTTCCATTTTACTTACATAATCCACATAGACGTCGTTTGTAATGATTTTGTAATTTACTTTTAATTTGTTAAGCATATTCATTTCATAAGCATCAACAATTATTTCACAATTACCTTTATCAATTCGGGCAGTTTCTAAATCAAAGCCATAATAAATTAAATTATTATAATTGAAATTACTATCTAACTTAATTTTTACTTTACTGAAAACATCATCATTTAGAGCAAAAATATGCGAATAAGCCAAGAAAAATAGAATTAGGAGCAACGCCCTTGAATATTTTAAAATATTTTTCCACATTTTTATATGAATTTCATTTTTTTTGTAACAAAACCTCTTTTAAACTATTATATTAAATGACTATTATATGAAATTTTAATTATAAATTAATTTTTCCTACTTTGGGATAGATATGTAAAATAATTTTATTGATAATAGAAATTTATGATTTTATAATTAGAAAAAATTTGTTTAGGATAGCATTTTTTCTTAATATTATTTCTTGCATAGTGTCAATTATTAATTTAATTATTTAAATTGAAAAAAAATATAAATTTTATCTATTAATTTTGGAGTTATGAATGAAGCGTTTATTGACAAGTTTTTTCTTATCAGTAATGATAATCTCATTCTTTACTTCCGTTCAATTCGCCTACTCACAGAAGCAAGTACTTGAAGAAATAACGGAAGGTAAGGAATACTGGCTTGGATTGCCCTTTTGCGGAAGAGAGCAAACCGAAGCTATTCGCGGCAATGATCCAATAGCAATTTGGATTTCATCTAAGGTTGATACTCGCGCTAGAGTTATTGACCAACAAACAGGTACAGTGCAAAACGTTGTTATTAGAAAAAATAAAATTACAGCTGTTCCCTATGGAGACCACTTGATGATGAAAGAATCTGAAGTCGCAAAGAATAAAGGTATTCATGTAGTAGGTGATGCTCCAATTTCTGTTGCTGTTTATATGTCATACCAATGGTCGGGTGAAGCATACAGAGTTATTCCTGTAGAATGGCTTGGTAAAAAATATGTAACAATGAATTTGTACCAAGACCAGTTGACAAAAGACGGTGAACACCGTCCACCTCAAATTCTTGTTATTGCAACGCACGACAAGACAAAATTAACATACAGACCAACAACAAAAACAATGAAGGGCATAAAACGCGGTGGATTAGCTTCTGTAACTTTAGATGAAGGACAAACTTTCCTAATACTTGGAAGTATCAAAAAAAATCTTAGTCAGGATAATTCTACGGATTTAACTGGTACATATTTAAGAGCAAATTACCCTATTGCTGTTATTTCAGGTCATACGAAAGGTGCTTTCCCTCGATACCAATATACATTCATGGGCAGGAACGGTGGCTTTATGCGTAATATGATGACTGATATGGTTTGGCCCATTGAACTTTTAGGAACAGAATATATTTCTGCTCCTATTCAGTATGCTGATAGAACAAGAGGAAAAATTGAAAATGACAAAGGTGATTTAATTCGTTTTATTGCAACCGAAGATAAAACTATTATCAAGCAGATGCGTAAAGACGGAACGGGATTTATGCAGATTTCACCTACACTGAAAAGGGGGCAATTTTATGACATCGTCAATCAAGAAGATGCAGCTTATTACCGTGCAAATAATAAAGTTCTTGTTGCACAATATGGTAAAACTTGGTGGTTGCAGGAAGTACGACCAAAGGTTAAATCAGGAAACGACCAACCACAGAACCCTTCGCGAAACGGACAAGGTATGTTGATTGTGCTTGCTCCTGTTGACCATTGGACAAGCTATGCCACTTGGCGTTCACCTGCACAAATAGATAACTTTGTTTATGTTACTTTCAAAGCATCTCATCTTAAATATCTTTATATGGACGGTCTAAAGTTCACGGTTAGATTCGGAAATGCAATTAAGTATCTCGAAGGTACTGATTATGCCTATATTGCACAGTCTGTATCAGCAGGCGACCACTATATGTACGGCGACACATTACCCGGTACTAATGGCAAAGAAAAAGCTGTTTTCGGTGCGTATGCATACGGAAACTGGGATAGGATGAAGGACGGATTTGCTTATGGCTACCCGATAGGCATCAACTACAACTCCAAATGTGATGATTCGCTTATTGTAAAAGATACTATGATTTGCGGCGATGTTACCGGAAAAGTACAGGTACTTCCCGATGATGCAGATTGTGCTTGGATTTATAACATTATTCCTTCCGATTTGGAAAATTATAATTTTAGTACAGACCCCGATTTTGTTCCGGGTAATACTAAAAAGGCGGAATATTATCTTAAAATAATTGATGTAAAACAACATGCAAAGAGTAAAATTAAAGTACAAACAAAAACAGGTAAAACTCAATATTTAGAATATGAATATTGGCCCGAAGAAATTGCTTATGAAGCTGAAAAAGTGGATTGGGGACAGTTGCAGGAAGGCGATAATGTATGTGGAAAGACGTTTGATATTGTTAATATCAGCAAACATGTTCCTGTTACAATCAATGATTTATACTTAGAGAAAAAGAGACCGGAGTTTAAGATTAAATTAGACTCCAAAGAGCATCCCGTAACATTACCATTTACTTTGAAGCCAGGCGAACGAAAAACAATTGAGGTCTGTGCAAGCGCCCCTGTCTATACGAAAAAAACAGTCAGAGATTTTGTTATTGCAGAACTTAGTTGTTACGAATGGCCCAAAGTTGAACTGGTTTACAAAATGGGGACACCTGTAGTTTTAATTGGAGATGCTAAATGGGAAAATATACCTATAAACAATCTTGTTAAAAAAGAAGTAGAGATAATCAATACTAGTGCAGTTGATGTTGTCCTAAATAAAATGACGTGGCCGGATGCAGATAAAACAATTTTTCCGAAAGTGGAAGGTCTGCCATGTGGACTAAAAGGCGGAGATTTTTCTTCTCCATTAACAATAAAGCCTGGAAAAACCGTGAAGTTTACAACTTATTATCATCCCAATAAAGTAAGCAAACTTGACAAGACGGAAGCTCTTTTTGTTGGCAATACTAAAAAGGATAAATTAAACTCAATCTGGGAAGGAAACTCAATTGATGCCGGACCGGGAATTACAGGATATAATTGGAAAAAGAAAAGAATCGTTGACAACAAATGGGTAAATAATAAGTATAAAGGCGAGATTGATGTTTTCTGTATTGGGAATACGAATATTGATGTAGATACAATCTATATAAAAGATGATAAGGACAATGTGTTCTCCCTTGATAAAAGTTATATACCTACTCAATTAACACATGGTGAACACGTAAAGATTCCAGTATTCTTCGAACCAAAAGCTGAAATGGATTATTCTGCAAAAGTTGTTTTTGAATCTGAATTTAATAATAAAATCGTAAAAGTTCAGGCTAGTTTATTAGGTACAGGTGTTCAACCGCATATTGCAATTACAGGTCATGCTTTTAAAAAACTTAAAATTGGCAAATCGGAGAATGATTATGGAAAGGTGGAACACAATAATCCGCATCATGGTTATTCAATGCCCCTTAAAGTTAGTGAATTAAGAATAGTAGGACCTGATGCAAACGCATTTAAAATTAATAGGGCAGTAATTAATCCTCAATTACCTAGAATACTTAATCCCGGACAAAATTGGGATATTCCTATTACTTTTACCGCTATACATGCCGGCAAACATAAAGCAACACTTAAAGCTACTAATTGGGACGAAGTAAACGGTAATAAACCTGACCAAGATGCACCGGACATTGCCGAAGGTGAATTAATTGGTTATGGATTTACAGAAGGTCTGTTAACAACCGATTGGGATTATGGCACGCTATTTAGAAGTCTATCAGGTGACGGAACTGTTTTATTAGTAAATACCGGAACTGATACAATTGATATACTAAGGGATATTGATGCAAGCCTAACAGGTGATATTAACGCATTCAATACAGGAATGATGGATTGGCATACTGCTGACGGAAGAATAAAAAATCAGTTGCTTGCTCCTTTCAAATTATATCCTGCCGACACACTCTTTATTGATGTTAGGTTTACAGCCCTTGATATTGGAATTTATCATGGACAAATTGAATATAAGACCAGTGTTGGAGAAGCCGTATCGAATCTCGTAGGTCGCGGAAAAGTCTTCCGTATGGTTGCGGAAATTCCTAAAGATTATAAAGTTGATCCGGGTACAAGTACTGAGATTACTTATCTTATACGCAAGAAAGCGGGCGAAACAGGTACATTTAATGAGGCAAAAATCAATGAATTTAAAGTTTTAATTCATTTCAAAGATAATAGTCGCAGTAAGACCCAAGTTGTATATCCTGCTGTTGTTGATTGCAATGATATCGTAACAAAAGGCACTTTACTTGACGGTTGGACTTGCAATTATGCAAAAATCATTGACGGTAAAACATTACAACTTTATTTCGGTGGAGACCCGAATAATATTAAATTCTTAAGTGGAGAAGGTGCTTTATTTAGATTCAAGATGAATGCTTATTTATCTGACTTAAATATTATTCCTCTTCCACATGAACTTATAATTCTTGGTACTCCCCGTAATTACGTCATTGTTGATACCAT
>Ga0256846_1000464_pt1 | contig 16477 bp, 9 predicted proteins | sample TevniametaG_FD_189098 | JGI IMG/M metagenome (GOLD analysis project Ga0256846, IMG submission 189098) | Tube worm associated microbial communities from hydrothermal vent at the East Pacific Rise, Pacific Ocean - Tevnia | ecosystem: Host-associated > Annelida > Integument > Unclassified ...
CAAAAACAGTATCCGCCAGGTGGCCCATGATGTCGATGTCGTCATCGTGGAGATCGGCGGGACCATCGGGGATATCGAAAGCCTGCCGTTTCTTGAGGCCATTCGCCAGTTCCGGCAGGACCAGGGCGCTGAAAATGTTCTGTATGTCCATCTGACGCTGGTTCCGTATATTCCCACCGCCGGAGAGTTGAAAACCAAACCCACCCAGCACAGTGTCAAAGAGCTGCAGAGCATCGGGATTGCGCCGGATATTCTGCTGTGCCGCACCGACCGGTATCTCCCTGAAGAGATCAAGAAAAAGATCGCCCTTTTCTGCAATGTCAACGTTGAGGCGGTGATCACCGCCAAGGACGTGGATAATATTTACGAAGTGCCGCTGGTGTTCCACAAGGAAGGGCTGGATGATCAGATTATCAAGAAACTCAATATCTGGACCCGGGCGCCCAAGCTCGATGCCTGGGAAGCCCTGATGGCGCGGATCAGCAACCTGCAGTCCGAGGTGACCATTGCCGTTGTCGGAAAATACGTCAAGCTGATCGAATCGTACAAGAGCCTGAACGAAGCGCTTTTTCACGGCGGCCTTCCCCACAATTGCCGGGTCAACCTGAAATTTGTCGATTCCGGGGAAATTGTCGACGACGAGAGCAGCCGCAACCTGCTGGCCGACGTAGACGGCATCCTCGTCCCCGGCGGATTCGGTTCCCGGGGGATTGAAGGGAAGATCCGTGCGGCCCGGTTTGCCCGGGAAAAGCAGATACCTTATTTCGGGATCTGTCTGGGGATGCACGTGGCCGTCATCGAATTTGCCCGTCACGTGGCCGGACTGGCACAGGCCAACAGCGCGGAGTTCGATGGCCAGTCCCCGCATCCGGTGATTTATCTGATGCTCGAGTGGTACGACGAGCAAACCCGGAGCGTGCAGAAAAGAGACGAACAATCGGAAAAAGGCGCCAGCATGCGGCTGGGGGCGTATTCCTGCCGCCTTGAGGAAGATACCCTGGCGTTCAATGCCTACGGGGCGTCCGAGATTTCAGAGCGCCATCGCCATCGCTATGAGTTCAACAACGCCTACCGGCAGCAGCTGGAGGATGCCGGCATGATCGTCAGCGGCACCTCCCCCAACGGCGAGCTGGTCGAAATCACCGAGGTCAGGGATCATCCCTGGTTTCTTGGATGCCAGTTTCATCCCGAATTCAAATCCCGCCCCATGAAGCCCCACCCCCTCTTCAGGGATTTTATCGGTGCGGCCCTGGCTTTCTCGCGGAAAAAATAACCGGGGAGATGGCCGAATCGTTCCGGAAGATCGGGGAAATGCCAACGGGACGTGGACGGCCGGCGAAGTACTGCGTCAGCGGGCGCCGATGCCGGCAATGATCCGGTCGCCGACTTTTTCCGCTGACCGGCCGAAGAGAATATCCATGGGAACCATGTCGAGATAGTCATCTTTCCAGCCGGTGCGGCTTTCCTGAACAATATTCTTGATATGCTCGTATTTACCACCCAGCGCCCGGATCTTGTCGGCCAGGGGGACGGTTTTACGGAAGGCAATGTTGAGCAGCAGGAGCTGCCCGATGGTGTGCGCGAATCCGGGGACATCGGAGAGGCAGGGAATAACGATCATGCTGCGGTCGTCCTTCCGGCCTTTGCCAATGTAAACGTTTCCCTGACGGACGATGATCCGTTTGGTGCCCCGCAGACGATTGTCACTTTCGATCCGGGACGGGATCGGCGCCAGCACGCCTTCTTTTTCAATGACCTCGATGCGGGTCTGGTCGGTCAGTTCTCCCAGATCGTTCAACCCGCTGATGCGGTACAAAATAGCGCCCTGGATGGTCTGTGTAATGGCCTGGAGGTTGCGCAGGACGATGACGTTGCGGTTGATCAGGCGGGAAATGGGTATATCGTGACGGATCAGGGCGTCAAAGAGGATCCCCTCGGTGCGGTCGGTGATCCGGCTGGTTCCCACGGTGACGGTCTTGGCCTGGTGTTTGATCGCGTCCACTGGCCGGGAGAGGGTGTTGATCGCCTCGCCCAGGGCGACGAAGAGCGTATCCAGCATGTTGCGCGCCGACCCCTCTTTTCCAAAATCAATCTTGAAATCGGAGACGGGCAGCCGGCCGGAGAGGTATTTGAGCAGCAGGCTCAGATCGGTGGCCAGCGTCAACCCGAGGACGGCCGGAAATCTTCCGTTCATCTTGCGTTTCCGGAACCGGCGGTAAAATCCGGCGATTTTTTCCCGGAAGGTCGAATCGAGGATGATGTCGTAGATATCCAGATTCTGCCGGGAATACCGGCGCAGATCCTGTCGCAGTTCTTCGCGGAAATGATAGATAAAGCGGGAACCGGCGTGAATGGCCAGGGCGGCATGGTAGCCCCAGATATGGCCGGTGAGCGTGTTTAGAATCGGTGCCAGGTGTTCACTGACCCGGGGAACGTAGAGCACATGGGCGGCATAGGGAGTAAACCGGTCTTCGCCCTCATCCGTGATGACGATCGGCGCGGCCTTGTGGGCCCGGAAAATAGCGGTGTCCTTGACCAGATCCCCCACCACGGACGGCCGGGCGCCGGCCGCGCAGACGATGATCAGCGGTTCGGCCGACAGGTCGATATGCTTTTTGTCTTCGACGAAATCGGACGAGATGGTCTTGTAGCATAATTCGCTCAGTTTGATCCGGATCTCGTCGGCCGCGGCCTTGTTGGGACCGCTGCCGACGGTGGCCCAGTAGGTTTTCCGGGTAGCCAGATCTCCGGCCGCCGCGGCAATGGCGTCGGTGGTGGCCAGAATCTTGCGCATGTGTCCGGGCAGTGCGCGGAGCTCCCGGATCTGGTCGGAGATAAAGGCCCCGTCACGCCGGCCGGTGAGCCGGGCCAGGTGCAGGCCGAGTATGGCCCCGGCCACAATCTGGGCGTAAAACGCCTTGGTTGAAGCCACCGACATTTCGATGTCCCGGCCGCTGCTCGTGTAAATCACGCCGTCGGTTTTAAAGGTCAGATCCGAGTCCCGTCGATTGACAATGGCGAGTGTATGGGCACCCCGCGCTTTGATCATGTCGACCGTGCGATTGGTATCCGTGGTGGTGCCCGACTGGCTGATGGCCACAACCAGGACGTCGGCCATGGCATCGGCGTCGTCGTCTGAATCAATGGAAAATCCGCTCAGCTCCGATGCTTTCAGGGCACGGGTCAAAATGGCCGGGTCATTGAGATAATAGCTGGTAATGTCGGCGCAGGTCCGGGCCGCAATCCCGGCGGTTCCCTGCCCGATAAAAAAGATACGCCGGATTTCCTTTTTTTCAAAGGCCGCCTGCAGGCTTGCCGGAAAAGTGGCTCTGTCCAGGACGATCGTGCAGCGGTCGGGATGATCCGGATCGGTGGCCCAGCGGGTTCTCAGGGTCTGCGTGACAGAATGCGGGGCTTCGTTGATTTCCTTTAAAAAATAATGGGGGAAATCCTGACGGTCGATATCCCGGGAAGTAATTTCAGTGGTTTTAATGTCGGCGTCGGTCAGGGTGACGGGGGTCCGGTCGTAATACATCGCCGTGACGCCGGACAGACCGCCGCCGGACATCTGGTCGAGAATAAAAACCTGCCCCTGGGTCTGGCCATGGGGGCCGTCCACCACTGTTTCGCCGTCCAGTTTAAGGTAAGTATCCGTTTCTTCAACGAATCCGTAGACTTCCGAGACGGGCATGTAATGATCCCCGGCCAGGCCGATGAAGATCGCCTGGCCGCTGCCCTTCTGGGCCAGAAATATTTTTCCCGGGGCCAGGTCGGTGTGCATGCTGATGGCATGGGAGCCGTCAAATTCGTTCACCGCCAGGCGGAACGCTTCGGTGATGTCGTGGCCGGCCTTGAGGTGCTTTTCAATGGTGAGGGGAATCATTTTTGTATCCGTGGTGATCTCGGACGGAATGCGGTATCCGTCGGCCTCAAAAGCTTCCTGCAGGGCGAGATGGTTGTCGATGTCGCCATTGAGACAGACGTGGATGATTCCCTGCCGATTATTGTCGTCGCGGGTGACGTTGTCCACGGGATGGCAGTTGGGTTCCGTGATGGCGCCCACCGAGGCCCAGCGGGTGTGGGCACAGATTGTATGCTGAGCGTATGGCGCGGCAGCGAGGATCTGGAGAATCCGGTCGCCGCGGATCTGATGACGCAGAAAATGAACATTGTCACCCAGGCTTCCGATCTCGGCGGCGGTTTTGTAGGTCAGGGTCAGGGTGGTCATTGGTACGGCCGGAGTCGCGGCATGGCGAATCCGGATATTACCGTTGACCAGGACATCGGCCCGGATCCGGTCACTTAACTGCTGGGACAGTTTTTTTTTGGCCAGGGCCTGCTCAAAGCGGACAAAATCCGGCCGGGCCATATGAAACATCAGGGAGATCCCGGCGGAATCCCGGCCGCGGACTTCGAGCCGGTCGATACTGTTTAAGACGGCATTGATCTGTCTGAATGTGGCAATGGCGGATGTTGTCGGATGGGGCGATGCAGCGCTCATCAGTGCGGTGACCCGCTCGATATTGGCGATGACTTCCGTGGTCAGGGTCCACTGGATGTCTTTCAGGCGGTCAACGTTTTTCAGTATCTGCGCCACCTCAGCCGGCGTCAGCCGGGGGCGCAGGGATGCCAGCGTTTTTTCTTCAGCTTCAATAATCTCCTTGAGCCGAATCGTCAGGTCAGACAGCGCGGTCTGTATTTCCGGCTGATGGAATATCCGGGCAAAGCAGTTGTCTCGCTTTAATTTGCGGACGGCCTGCCACAGATCGGCCAGGGTGGCCGCGCCGTCAAGATGACCGGTTGAGATGGCATTGTCCGGTGGCGTGAAACAGGCCAGACGACGGTTTTCGACCCGGGCCAGGATGGCCGACAGGGTCTCGATGTCGATATCGGCCGGTTTTGGGGATTTGACGGCCACGAGGCAGGTCAGGCCGCAGGAGATCCGGCCTGGGCTGAGGGGGAAAAAAACAATGGCGCCGGGGGGGACGGCCGCCAGGGACCGGCCGAAATAAATCCGGCGCTTTAGGAAAGCAGCTATGCGAAAGCGCTTTTCGCGGCGGCCGTCAACCGGGCGGACAATCGTGTCGGAGCGGGTTAATAAACGTCGGGTCATGGCAGGTTCATCCCTTTTTCAGCTTGTCGGCACCGGGCTTTACCGGTGCGGAACGCCTGGCGAAAAGATCACGAAAGAAAGATTTTATGGCGATCCGGGCGTATTGTCCGGATTTGGTACCGATGAAATTTTCATGGGCCACCATGGCGGAAACGACCACGCTTTGACCGCTGGGCCTGTCCGTGGCAAATCCCACAAACCAGTCATAGCGGGGATTGTTGTTCATACTGCCTGTTTTGCCGCCAAGATCCAGGCGGGAGAGGATCCGGTCGCGGCGATATCCCCGGAACATCTTGCGGGCAGTGCCTTTGGAAATGGTGTTGCGCATGAAATCGGCCAGGGTTCGGGCCGTACGGGCATCAATCGCCTGTTGCACTGTATGGACTTTTCCCCGGTAGACGGTCATCCCGGCGGCATCCGTCACGGAATCGACAAATACCGGTTCGACCAGTTTTCCGCCATTGATAACAGCGGCGGCAATCATGGCGCCGTGCAGGGGAGATAACGTGGTTTCCTTATTGAATCCGCAGGCCAGCTCGGCCCACTGGTAGGGAGCATCCGAAGCGGAGAAATGGCTGGGCGCCACCGTGAAGTCGAGGTTGAACTGATGGTTAAATCCAAAGGCTTCGGCATAGGCGACCAGTTTTTCCCTGCCGAGCCGGTGGGCCCCCAGCTTGCCGAAAACGGGGTTGATCGACTGGGCAAATGCATCTTTCAGGGCGACCCGTCGCGTGTATTTGTTCTGCCGGTCTTTCAACTGGTTTTTGTAAAGGGTATATTTGCGGCCGTTGTAGGTCATTGTCGAATCCGGCCCCAGATGGCAGGTCTCGATCGCAGCGGATGTGGTAACGATCTTAATAATGCTGGCAGCTGGAAAACGGTTGTCCGTACAGATATTGTGGCTCGGGTCGGCTCGGTCGTAGCTGACCATGGCCAGGATGCGGCCGGTGGCCGGATTCAAGACGACAATGCCGAGGTAACGGGCATGCGCCACCCGTAATTTAGCGGCGATGGCATCCTGGAGCCGGGTATCGATCGTGGTCTTAATCTGATAGCGGGTATTGTTGCTTTCAATGGAAAAGGTGCTTGCCACCATTTGCGCCGGGCCGACATGGGCGAGCATCCGCCGGAGAGCCTGCCGGTCAATAGACTGAACCGGCGGGGCGGGTTTGTTTTTGTTTCGGCTGGTTGCCCCGGCAGATGTGTCGTTCGGCCAGATACCGGTGACAGATGCCCCGTAGCCCAGGCAGAGCGTGACCACGATGATGAGCGCCAGAATTTGCCAGACCGGAAACCGACGCCGATGGCGCCGCGTTTTCGATATCGGCCGCAGCGTTTTCTGGTAAGCCCGCCAGCCCGTGTTATCAGTGGAAGATAAATTTCCCAATCGGTGTCTGCGTATCATTATATGCCGTTCTCAATACATTTAACCGGTATTTTTAAATGATAAATCCGGTGTTCAGGTGTCGGTCCGACGGGGTCAGGACAGCGGCGTTCCAGGCGGTACCGGCTGGTCTGGCGCCGCCAGGGTAAGGCCTGTTTCATCCACGGCTGCCAGGACCATTCCCTCGGACCGCACGCCCATCAATTTGGCCGGTTTGAGGTTGGCGACGATGATGACCTGTTTGCCTGTCAGTTTTTCTGGTGTGTACGCCGCGGCAATACCGGCCACCACGGTTCGGCGGTTGCCGGCCAGATCCAGCTCAAGCCTGAGCAGCTTTCGGGCCTTCGGGATGGCTTCCGCCTTGATGACAGTGGCCACGCGCAGGTCAATCTTCGCGAAATCGTCCATGGTAATCTGTGGTTTGACGGGGGGCAGCGCCGGCGGATCGGCGGCAGGTTCACCGCCCGGGGGGGGCGCCGGGTTTCCAGCGGATTTTTTTTCCGCCCGGGTGTCTACCCGGGGAAAAAGAGAGATGGCCCTGTGGATCTGACCGCCGGTTGCCAGACCGTTTTGCGTGCGCAATACGGTCAGGCTGTAAAAAGGTCGATCGGCCCGGGAATCGGTTTCACATCCAAGATGGGTGCTCATGGTTGCTGCCGTTGCCGGCATGACCGGATAGATTAATCCGGCGACCACCCGCAATCCTTCCAGCAAGGTGTAAATAACGACTTCAAGCTGGGGCCGGTCGGCGGCTTCCCTGGCCAGCGTCCAGGGGGCCGTTGAATCAACATACCGGTTCATTAACCCGATGAATTCCCAGACGGCATCCAGCCCCTTATGAAAGGAAAATGCATCAAAAGCCGCTTCAAACGCATCAATGGTCCGGCGGGCCTGGCCGGCGACATCCAGGTCGGTCCGGGGAGATTGGGAAAAATCCGGTGCCGGTATGCGGCCCTGGAAATATTTATGGGTCATGGCCACAACACGTGAAAAGAGATTGCCGAGGTCATTGGCCAGATCGGCGTTGATCCGCTGGATCAGGGCTGATTCGGAAAAGCTGGAGTCCAGCCCGAAAACCATGTCCCGGAGCAGAAAAAACCGGAAAGCATCGAGGCCGTAACGCTGGATCATATCCAGTGGTTTGACGACATTGCCGATGCTTTTGGACATCTTGCTGGCATCGATATTCCAGTAGCCATGTACGTTGAGATGCCGGTAGAGCGGTATTCCCGCTGCCTTGAGCATGATGGGCCAGTAGATACCATGCGGCTTGATGATATCCTTGGCCACGATGTGCTGAGCCGCCGGCCAGAATTTGTGATACAGATCACCTTCCGGATATTCCAGGGCGGAAATATAGTTGAGCAGTGCGTCAAACCAGACGTAGGTAACATAATCTTCGTCAAAGGGGAGGGTAATTCCCCAGGTCAGACGGGTTTTGGGCCGGGAAATGCACAGGTCCTCCAGCGGCTCCCGCAAAAAAGCCAGAATTTCGTTGCGGTACCGCTTGGGCCGGATGAAATCGGGGTGGGTTTTTATATGGTCGATCAGCCATTGCTGATATCGGCTCATCCTGAAAAAATAGTTGGACTCGCTGACCGTCTCCGGTGCGGTCTGGTGATCCGGGCATTTGCCGTCAACCAGTTCCCGTTCGTTGTAAAAGCGTTCACAGCCGAAACAGTAAAGGCCGGAATATTCGGCAAAATAAATGTCGCCGGCCGCATGGATCTTTTCCAGAATCCGGCGCACGACAGCCTGATGGCCGGGATCGGTTGTCCGGATGAACCGGTTGTTGGAAATATTCAATTCCGGCCATAGACGGCTGAACTGGCCGCTGATGCGGTCTACATAGGCCTGGGGGCTGATGTTTTCTTTTTCAGCGGCCTGGACGATTTTGTCACCATGTTCATCGGTGCCGGTAAGAAAAAATGTTTCCTGTCCGCGCATGGTGCTGAAGCGGGCCGCGACATCCGCCACAATGGTGGTATAGGCGTGACCCAGGTGAGGGCTGGCATTCACATAATAAATAGGGGTTGTTATATAAAATGGTGTGGACATGTTATTTCCGTTTCAATGGTTACGGTCAATCCGGTCATCGGGTCTGGCGGTATTTTATCTTTTGCGCTTCGATTCCCTGCCTTTTTTTCGGGGCAGGGTGTTTTCATAAGTCAAACAACACATCAGACGGCCGCAAAGGCCGGATATTTTTGTCGGGTTCAGGGAAAGGCCCTGGGCCTTGGCCATGCGGATGGAAACCGGCTCGAATTTTTCAATGAACATGCTGCAGCAGATTTCGCGGCCGCAGCGCCCCAGCCCCCCAATCATTTTGGCCTGGTTGCGGATGCCGACCTGGCGCATTTCCACGCGGACTCTTAATTTCTTCACCAGCATTTTGACCAGTTGACGGAAGTCGACCCGGCCCTCGGCGGTAAAGAAGAATGTCGTTTTTTTGTTATCAAAACTGGTCTCAACCGAGAAAAGGTTCATCTTCAGACCGAGTTTATCGATGCAGTGCTGGCAATACGTATGGGCAAATTTTTCAGTTTTCCGGTTTTTGGCCAGCTGGTCCCTGTCCTTTGCCGTGGCCAGCCGGAATACTTTTTTCAACGGCCGGGTATTTTTTTTCTCATTCCGGTTTTCCGGTACCAGGGCCACGATGCCATATCCGAGGCCCTGCTTGGTTTCCAGGATGACATGATCTCCCGGATTTAAAACAAATGCGCCTGCGTCAAAATCATATATTTTTCCGGCGGAATTAAACCGGATACCGACGATTTTTCCCATGATTTCCAATCGATGCCATTCCATCAACGGGGGATATGGCCTGCATTAGACTGATTAAAAATGTTTCCAGGGCCAGCCGGGGATTGGCATTGGCCCGGATCTGCTTTTCTGTTTTTTCCAGGTCCTTGAAACAGTTACTCAATGTTCGGGGTGAAACGGATGCCGCCATTGGGGCAATCTGATCCGTCTTGTCGCGATTAATGACCTGATCGGCGGCAAACGGCAGCACCGCCGCGTCCCGCAGCCATGATTTGATGATACCCAGCCGGTTGGGAAGCTGCTGTGAATCTCTTGCCAGCACATCCGCAATGACCAGGGTTCGGCGGAAACGGCTTTCCCTGTCTGCATTTGCCGGGTGGTGCATCTGGATTAACTCGTCGATCAGCCAGTCCCTGTGGCGAAGCCATTGTTCCGATGCGGTATCCCGGGCCGTTTGGTCACTCCCCCCGGCCATGGCCGCGATGATTCGGGCCGACGCGGCATCGATACCTTCCGACGCGGCGATGGCTTTGGCAATTTGTGCCTCGGGGAGCGGGGGAAACCGGAGATGCTGGCAGCGGGAGGTAATGGTCGTGATAAGATCCGAGGGCTTACTGGCGATGAGAATCAGCGTGGTTCCCGCGGGCGGCTCTTCCAGTATTTTGAGCAGCGCATTGGCGGCCGGTACCGTCATTAGCTGGGCTTTTTCGACAATGGCAAACCGATGGCGCGCATCGTAGGGTTTTAAAGCCAGCGCATCGCGAAGTGACCGGATATGGGCGATTTTAACCGCATTGTTGGCCGGCTGTACACGGATAATATCCGGATGCATTCCGGCATTTATTTTTTTGCAGGTTGGGCACGTTCCGCACGCCCGCCACGCGGCGCCGTCTTTTTCTCCAGGGCGCCGATCGTCCCGGGTGGTAGAATCCGCCTTTGGCGCTGTACAGTTCAGCGCCATGGCAAATTCAATGGCCGCATGGTATCTGCCGACGCCATCAATTCCCGTAAACAGCAGCGCATGCGGAATCTTTCCGGTGCGAAGCAGGTTGGTTAATACCCGTGCCGCCCCCGGCCGATCAGTCATTGTTTTTTCTGCCCGCACATTGTTACTGATTGACCCGCTCTCTGATTTCTTTTCCGGGTTTGAAAAACGGCAGTTTTTTAGGCTTGATCCGGACCTTTTCGCCAGTCTTGGGGTTGCGTCCGGTATAGCTTTTGTAGTTTTTCACATAGAAACTGCACAACCCGCGGATTTCCACCCGATCCCCTCTGGCCATGGTTTCCGTCATGTCGTCGAAAAAAATCTGAACGACCCGGGATGCTTCCGTTCTCGAAATATTTGCTTCGTTTTTAAGCCGGGTAATTAGCTCTAATTTATTCATTTATCCTCCTTGGCTGATATGCGCTCTTTCGTATAATTTTGGTATATTAACTAAATACAGAAGACAAGTCAAGATGGTAATTACTATAAAGGCGACAACTCCACATCGGCTTCATCAACCTCCACGGCGGCAAACTGACCAAGGGCGTCAATGTGTACAATAACGCGATAATTGCCCCGATATTGGGAGAAAGAACCGATGACGCCGGTAAACGGCCCCCGGGTCACCACCACGCGGTCGCCCTTTTTAAAACGGGAGCCGGTCTGTATTTTCTGGTCGGTTTCCGTCATGATTTTCAGGGAAGCGATGGTGCTCTGAGAAACCGGCAGGGGACCCCGGCGGTTTCCAATCAGGCGGACAGCGCCGGCTGTTTTAAGGATTTCGAGATGATGTGCCGGGTTTAAGTCTGTTTTAACAAAGAGATAGCCCGGGAACAGGGCTGCCCGCAGCATAACCCGCCGGTCCCGGCGTTTACTCTGCACCAGAATCTTGGGCAGGAAAACGGAGACTGATTTTTTTGCCAGCGCCGTGTACGTTGTATCTTCAAATCGGCTTTTGGTATGGAGGACGTACCATGCGGAGGTCAGACGACTTCCCGGCATTATGCTAATTCTCCCCGCTGATTTTCTTGGCAAAACTGTGCCGGAATCCGCCCAGGCCGTTCAGAGAAACGGAAAAGGCGTATTTCTGATCGTCAGCCTCTTCCAGATAATCAAATGAGAGGGTCCAGCAGTCGGCCCGGTATTGCCAGCCGGCCCCGCGTTTGACGTCTTCCTTGGCGATGACATCCCGTTCGTATATGGCATGCGCCGACAGCCGCCGGGTAATTAATGCATAAAGATATAACTTCAGGTATTCCTGCTGATCGCCCTTGACGCGATAACTGGCATGCAGACGGTCGCCGCGCGGATCCCGGATGATCGCCTCGGCATTTTTTTCTATATAATCATTGTCGTACGTATCCCATTTCATGTCCGCCTTGGCCCATAAATACGGTGAGGGGTGAAAGCGTATTTCTCCGAAAAGTGGTGAAAACGGTCTGGATTCTTCATCATCCTGATTATCTTTGGCTTCGTTAAAATCATAACTCTGGGAAAGAAAAATCCTCAGGAATTCACGGTAATCGTAATTTGTCAGCCTGCCCGGTGATTTGAGCTTGGAGGTGAAGGTGCTGATCAACCGGTATGTGACGATATTTTTCTTTGAAATGGTCTTGATCGGCGAAAAAGCAGGCAGATCATCCTGGTTCTGGTCCGGTATGAAAGAATAGGAGATCTGGGGCCGGATGGTATGTTTTATTTTATCCACCCGGCGGCCGCCAACAGCGTAGACCCGGTATATTTCTGATGAGAATTCAGTGCCGATGTCAAAAATATTCCGGTCAAAAGATGTTTCCTGATCGCGGCCGTCATTTTCGGTGTCGCTGACATACCAGTAATTGTATCGCCACCCGGCGGAAGGTTCGATGGTGAAAAATCGTCCAGCCCGCAGTGGCAGGAACAGGCGGGGATATAATTCCGTTTCGTGCAGGCCGGTGATCGGGCTGCCGGAATCGCTGTCCTTGCGATAGTAATGGATATATCGACTGTCGAGGGTGTAATACAGCGGTGTCTGGTAGACTTTCTGTTTGGAGCCGTTGAAGGTTACCCACGGCAGTTGCTGAATCGTCGGGTCCCGGTCGCTGAACCGTCGCCGGATGACATCATCATACCACGTAACACCGGTATTCAACCGGTACCGGGACCAGGTCCGGCTGATATTAAGGATGTTTCGACGGACGGTTTCATTGTATTCGTCCAGGTCCCGCCCGAAGGTCTCATGAAAATAGGCATCGCTGGTGTCAAAGCCGGTTAATCCGTTTTTAAATTCCAGAAGATAATCCTGGTCGCTGACGATATCCAGGTCAATCTTGGCCGTCAGTCCCCACGGCAGTGTTTCCTGGTTATGTTTCATCCGGAACCAGTAACGGTCTTTATTCGGCCGCAACTGGGTGTCATGGGTGTAGCCCCACCGGTCGCTGGAATTCCCGGTTCCGTCGTCTACCCGGCGATCGTTTAAAAAGTCGAACATCATCGTTCCCATGGACTGCGGGTCCAGGATATATCGGAACTCGGCCCCCCATTTCTCTCCCCGTTTTTCCAGGTGCTGCCAGTACAGAGTCGCGTCCGTATTGTCGCTGATGGCCCAGAAAAAGGGCTGCATATATCCAAATCCGTTGCGGTTGTCCGACAGCGTAAATTCGGGCGTTAAAAACCCGGACTGCCGTTTCTGTTTGACAGGCACAACCAGAAAAGGAACATAGAGGACGGGGAGATTCTTAATCCAGAAGGTCGTGTGCCAGGCCGTGGCGTAACCGCCGATGGTCACGTTGATATCTTTCCCCGTTATTTTCCAGTCCGGTGAGTCTCCACTGCAACTTGTAATACTCGCGCGTTCGGCCGAGTACGTGCCTTCGCCGGATTTTCGGATCTGATTGCCGCTGATGTAAAAATGGCGGGCCTGAAAAAATGCACTGCCGCTGTAAACAATACCGGTTTCCTGTTGGAGATCCAGTTTCATCCGGTCACCGCTGAGAATGTCCTGGCCGGCTGTGACCACCACGTGGCCAAACGCCTCCGCCTTCATTGTTTCGGTGCTGTATCGAACCCTGTCGGCGGTGATCCTCCGGTTTCCCTGAACCAGAGAAACGTTGCCCATGGCCGTAAAATACCGCGTTTTTTTGTCGTATTGGACATCGTCCGCGTGGATCTGCCATGGCAGATCAGCCACAGGTGTTTTTCCCGAAGACAGGGCGGGGGACAATAATACAACCAGGACAAACAGGTTGATCGCCAGAAAGCGGCGGGCCAAATAAATCATCTGTGGAAAATGCGATTGCCGGTCGGATACCATGTTCAAATGTTTCCTTAGGGTCTCTGTGTGAAAAATACAGCGTGGTTGCCAGGGACCGGCGGATTGAAGTTTATCCGCCAGCATACTATACAGACCTGCTATAAATCCGACCTCGTTGAAAAAGTCAAGGTTTTGTTGTAAATGCCGGGTAGCCTGCATTTTTCTGCGGTAAAGACGCCGGCACTGGCAAAGACATCGATCGCAAATATATTATTGAGGCGCCATTGAATAAAGAAAAGCATGCCCAGCCCGCTATTTTAGAGGCCATCGGCCAGACCCCCCTGGTACGAATCCGTCATCTCAATCCCGGCCCGGATGTGAAGATATACGCCAAACTCGAATACTTTAATCCCAGCGGTTCGATCAAGGACCGGGCGGCGTTATACATGATTGAAGCCGGAGAAGCCTCTGGAGAATTGACGCCCGACAAAACGGTGGTCGAGGCCACCAGCGGGAATACCGGCATCGGGCTGGCCCTGGTCTGCGCGGTGAAGGGATACCGCCTGCTCCTGACCATGTCGGCATCGGCCAGCACCGAGCGCCAGAAAATATTGAAAGCCCGTGGCGCGGAGATTCTGCTGACGCCGGCGCGCATGGGTACCGACGGCGCCATTGAGGAAGCCTATCGTCTGGCCCGGGAAAATCCGGACAAGTATTTTTTGACGGATCAGTTTAACAATCCGGCAAACTGGCGGGCGCATTACGAAACCACCGCCGTGGAAATCTGGGAGCAGACCGCCGGGAACGTGTCGGCAGTGGTGGTTGCCCTGGGCACATCGGGAACGGTGATGGGGATCCAGCGGCGATTGAAGGAATACGATTCCCGGATTCAGGTGGTTGGCGTGGAACCCTATCTGGGGCATAAGATTCAGGGGCTCAAGAATATGATGGAATCTTATCGGCCCGAGATATTTGATAAAAACCGGCTGGATCAGAAAATCAACATCGACGATGACCGGGCTTTTGAGATGACCCGGCGCCTGGCGAAGGAAGAAGGCCTGCTGGTGGGCATGAGCTCGGGGGCGGCCATGGCGGCGGCTGTTGATGTTGCCGCATCAATGCGGAAAGGGACCGTGGTGGTTGTCTTTCCCGATGGCGGCGAGCGGTATCTCAGTACGTCGGTATTTACGATGCCGGCCTGCTCGGGCATGGATCTGTTTAATACGCTTTCGGGCCGCAAAGAACCGTTTACCCCGCTCATCCAGGACAAGGTCCAGATTTATTCCTGCGGTCCCACCGTGGCCGCCCCCCTGCATGTGGGGCAATACCGGCGGTTTGTTTTTTCCGACCTGCTGAATCGATACCTCAGATCAAAAGGGTATGCGGTGCGGCACATTACCAATATTACCGATCTGGACGACCGCACCATCGACGGGTCCCATGCGGCCGGAGAGAACCTGAAAGCCTTTACCGATAAAAATATTGACCGGTTCAAGCGCGATCTGGAAATCCTGGGGATTGCGCCCGCCGACCGGTTTCCCCGAACGAGTGAAAATATTGCGGAGATGACCCGGCTGGCCGAAAGGCTGGTCGAAAAGGGACATGCCTACGAAAAACTGCGGTCGCTCTATTTTAATATTTCCCGGTTTGCCGGGTATGGCGACCTGTCGGGCGTCGACATTGGAAAAATTCGGATCGGCGCCACAGTTGATCTGGATGAATATGAAAAGGACAATCCCAAGGATTTTACCCTGTTTAAGCGGTCACGGCTGTCCGAGCTTCGCCGGGGGATACGGGTCAAGACGCCGTGGGGAAATACCCGGCCCTCTCTGCATCTGCAATGCGCGGCCATGGCGATGAAGTATCTGGGCGAGCGATTCGATATTCACACGGGCAGCCGGGAGCTCGTCTTTCCGCATCATGAAAATGAACGCGCCATCGTCGGGACCGTAACGGGTCAGCCCATGGCGAACTACTGGCTTCACAGCGAGCAGGTGATCATGGCCGAGGGCATCTGCCCGACAGTGGCTGAATTAATCGACCAGGGGATTTCCGGCCGTGAGATCCGTTTCTGGCTGCTGTCGAGCCACTACCGCAAGCCCCTCGTTTTTTCGCTTGATGCGCTGGCCCAGGCCCGCCGGTCCCTGGCCCGGATAGACCGGTGTGTCGAGATGCTGAAAAACATGGCGCAGACGCGCGAAGGGGCGCCCATCGATCAATTGCTTTACGATTTAAAACACGGGTTTTATGCGGCCATGGACGATGATTTGAATTCCTCCACGGCAATGGGCGTGATTTTTAAAATTATCCGGCGGATTAATACGTTGAATAATAAAGGCCGTCTCGGAAAATCGGCGGCCGGACAGATATGTGATCAGTTTAATCAGATCGATCAAGTCCTGAACCTGCTGGTGAAGCGCCCGGATGTTGATGACCCTGAGGTCAGACAATTAATCGATATGCAGAAGAAAGCCCGGCAGGCCCGCGATTTTGAAAAAGCCGATGCCCTGCGTGCGCAGCTGCGGTCCCGGGGCATTCAAATCAGAGATGAAAAAATAACATCATGAATCATACTCAGAACACGAATATGCTGCCGATCTTTTTTCCGTTTACCTATATGCCGGCATCTGTTGCGGATGTCCTGGCCGCCAGTTTTGACCGGATGGTCATGCTGGCGCCGTCACAGTCGCCCATCGGCCCGGATCGACCGGAAGGGACGCATCCGGATTCGACGCGTCCAGAGTGGCTGACCATTGAAGCTCCCTTTGACGCAGGGGATACGGCGCTGGCGGCGGCACTCAAGGCCTACCGGGAATGGGGCCAGATGCATGGCTATACGCAGTTGAAACAGTTTGTCATGCAAAAGAACGGGAACCTGTTCGGCGAAGATCTGCCGATACACCGGTTGAAAGATGAGATCCGGACGCACCTGCGGGCTGCCGACGGGCCGGGGAATGACGCCGACCGAATGGATAGCCATGGGGAAAAAGATGCGTTGCC
>Ga0256846_1000466_pt1 | contig 16416 bp, 17 predicted proteins | sample TevniametaG_FD_189098 | JGI IMG/M metagenome (GOLD analysis project Ga0256846, IMG submission 189098) | Tube worm associated microbial communities from hydrothermal vent at the East Pacific Rise, Pacific Ocean - Tevnia | ecosystem: Host-associated > Annelida > Integument > Unclassified ...
AAGCATTGATATTTCGCAATTACCGACCGGCGTATATTTTGCCAAACTAACAAGCGGATACGAGCATAAGCCGTTCATTGTGTCATTTTGTATTTCGAGATAATTTGGCACCGTTTTTCTCAATAATATTACCGACTTATAACCGTGCGGCTTTGCTACCCAATGCTATTCGTTCTGTTATCGGACAGACCTTTTCTACTTGGGAGTTGCTGATTGTTGATGACGGAAGTATTGTTCATACGGAAGATATACTTTCAAAATTTACCCAAGACGACAAAAGAATATTTAAATATACACTTAGCCATCGCGGACATATCCGTGCTAAAAACTATGCAATTGATTTAGCCAATGGACGATATATTACATTTCTTGATTCGGACGACACATACAAACCTGAGCATTTGGAGATTTATTATAGCTATTTGAAAAATGAAGATATTGATTTGCTATATAGCACTCCCGAAATTATCGGGAATGAGTACGTCCCGGATATTAATAATCCGAGTGAGATGGTTCATATTTCACAATGTAAGGTTGGGGGTACTTTTGCCGTAAAAAGTAAAATCATAAAAAAGGCAAAAGGCTTTCCACTCGTCAATTATGGTGAAGACACTCTCTTCTTTACAAATTTGAAAAATATGAACACCAACATCGTTAAATCTGATTTCAGTTCCTATATTTATAATAGGACACAAAACGATTCAATTACAAAGAAAATAATTTGAATTATGACAACAAAAAATAAAAAAAGCATATTAAGAAAATCAATTAGAGAATTAAAAAAATTATTTCCCGATGCAAGAATACAATTGCAGTCTGATACACCTTTTCAATTACTTGTAGCAACAATGCTTTCCGCACAATGTACGGACGAAAGAGTGAATAAGGTAACTGCCAAAATGTTTGCCAAGTACAAAACACCGGAAGATTATGCTAAAATGCCGCTTTCTAAACTTGAAAAACTTGTGTATTCAACAGGCTATTACAAAGCCAAATCCAAACATATTAAAGAAATGAGCCAAATGTTGATTGGTAACTTTGGTGGCGAAGTACCGGGTACTATGGAGGAACTAATTACCCTATCGGGTGTGGGACGTAAAACGGCAAATGTAATTCTGGGACATATCTTTGATACACCAGCTATTGTAGTAGATACTCACGTAACAAGAATAATGAATAGGTTGGGTATATGTACATCAAAGAATGCAGAAAAAATTGAACGCGAACTTATGACTCTGCTTAATAAAAAAGATTGGGTGCTATTTACGCATTTACTAATCAACTTCGGTAGAGCATATTGTATTGCTCGTTCTCCGAAATGTGCGGACTGTCCGCTTAAAGATGTTTGTACAAAATATATTTGTTTAATCAACTTACCGAAATGCGAGAACTGCCCGCTAATAGATGATTGCACTTATTATGAAGAGATTCAAAAGAATAATTGACCTGTGAGATAGATTGATGTTTTGGGATAATACCAATATTCCGCTTTCTTGCTACCATAAGCAAGCATTGCACCTGCATTGATGGAAAGATTATCAAGAGCATTCCACATAAGAAATGGTGAGATATAGCCGCTTCCATCATTGATATTTTGCATTAAATTTAACGAAAGAATCAGTAATGGGTGTAATTCAATATTCACCCTTGATGCCAGATAAATGCTTCCTAAATTCATTATCTCGCCCGAGAGCATTTTGGTAAAATCATACATCTCCGTATTTGTAGTACCTTCGCCGTTATATTGGAATTCGAGCAGAGCATATACTTTTGAACTAAATTGATAGTCCGCACCGATAATCAATCGTAAATACGAAGAATCCGGTTTATCTCTGTTCCTAACATATATACCCTCGGCACGCACACCGGCATCTGAAATATTGCCCGAGAGGTCAAAACCGAAATTAGGCTGTTTGTCAAAATAACCCAGAATAAGTGAAATATCAAAAGGAGAAAAATTTGTTCTAAATCTCACTCCGTAGTTATAATCTTTGATTAGATTTCGGAAATTAACAACAAACTCCGCATCAGTGAATAAGCCGAAAAAATATTTGAACGATAAAGCATCTGCACCAGTTTTTTCAATTTTAGTAAAATCAGCAGGATTCATCGGGTGGAAACGGTCTGTCGGTTGCCAAATCCTTCCGACCCCCCAATTGATACGTTGGCGCCCGAGAGTTAGTTCAAAATTGTCAAAGGTCTGTTTGAAAAAGAAGCGGTCTATGTATTCACTCATTTGGAAATCCCCTTCTTCATAAATATTCCATTCGGCATCATAAATTTGACGCGAGTAAATTGATTCTGCGGCTCCTAATAAATTTGGAAAATGAGAAATATCAATATGTGTTTCTGCCGCAACTTCGATACGTGCATCTTCCCACAAATTATATACAGGACGCAAACGAATTTTTGAAAATAGTGAGTATTGATTTTTCTTAATTGTGTTGGAAGGAATATAGAAATCTATTGCACTACTCAATTTCTGATATGTCGGGATTGTAAAGATATAACCGCTAAAATCAAAATTATATTCTGAAAACAGATTTAAAGTAGTGACAAATAATATGATGCAATATTTAAGCCCTTTGCTCATCAATGATTGCTCCATCCTCTATTTTTACCAATCGTTTGGCTCTATTGATTACTTGAAAATCGTGCGAAGCAAAAATAAATGTAATATTTTTCTCTTCATTCATTTTACTCATCAGGTCAAGGAGCTTGCCACCTGTCTTTGAATCCAAATTAGCAGTGGGTTCATCTGCAAGCACGACCAATGGAGTATTTACAATAGCACGCGCAACTGCAACACGCTGTTGCTGTCCACCGCTCATTTGATTTGGACGTTTATTTTTAAGTTTATCAATACCGAGTTCTTTCATTATTTCATAGGCTTTCCGGCGGCGTTCCTTGTCGCCGATTCCGAGTAGCATCATCGGAAATTCAATATTTTCTACTGCGGTAAGTACCGGGATTAGATTGTATGCTTGAAAGATAAAGCCCATTTTATTCAATCTAATTGTAGATAGTTCCTTCTTGCTTTTGTCTGCTAAATTTTCGCCGTCAAGCAAAACTTTTCCCTGTGTAGGCTTATCCAACGAACCGAGCAGATTAAGCAAAGTAGTTTTGCCCGAACCGGAAGGACCGGCAAGAACAAGAAAATCGCCCATATTAATTTCCAAATTAATATCACTGAGAGCCGTAACGGATATTCCATTTGTGTTATATACTTTATATAAATTTTCAGTACTTAATATTGACATAATTTCACCTTTCAAATATAACGCATTGCATCAGTAGGTTGCAAACGTACAGCTTTTATTGCAGGATATACTGCACCCAGCACAGTCGTTAGCGGTATGATAAATAATGCTCGATAAATAACGTTCAAATCTATAACCGGATATATCACACTGCCAATACCCCAGCTTTCCAGTGATTCCGTAAAAGCACTCAAATTCAAGCCGTTATATGCAAAATAGAGATATACAAGATAGCCGAGAACAAAACCGATAGCTGTACCGATTACACCAATCAGAAATGCCTCCTGCATAATCATAACAAAAATATTCTTACTTCTCATTCCGATTGACATCAGAACTCCGAACTCTTGGATACGTTCAAATACAGACATTAACATAGTATTGATGATGCTGAATAAAATTGCTATTCCTATAAATACATACATAAGAGCCATCATTTGTACGGATACCTCTATGTAATAAATTAGAAGTGGCAATATATCTTGATAGGAGAGAACTTCATATTTGCCGTCAATGACCTGCAATAGTTCACTTTTGTATGGAGCAATTTTTGAAATATCATCAACGGTTAATGCAAATTGCGATATATCATCGTTCATTTTGAGGAGTTTCTGCGCCGATTTGATTGGAACATAAATATGCGTTTTATCAAATTCATTATTGTTTGATTTGAATATACCCTTAACCCTATATAATTCCGATTGGACTGAGCCGTCTGTTGCCGCCGCCATCATAACAATTTTATCACCCAATTCAATATTCAGTTTCTTTGCCATTGCTATACTGACAACAATATCATGAGGATTGTCGCTTAGATATTCTCCCTCGACTATGAATGATTTAATAGAAGTAATTTCCGGTTCTTTATCAATTTCAATACCTTCCAACACGGCACCGGCAGAGTTTTCCGCACTTGATAGCATACCGAAAGTAAGCACTCGTTTGGAATAAGCCTTAATGAATTTCATATCATTTAACTTATTTTCAATTTCAGAAGGATTTTTTATTCTATTTGATAGAACTTTATTGTCCGAAAAACCTTTCTTGTTGATATGAAAATGCCCAATATCATTCTTGATTTCATTATTAAGTTGTTGGGTGATAAACCCCATACTAATGCTATCGAATAATAGTACTGCCGCCGTACCTATAATTATTGACGTCATAACAATTAGCGAACGTCTTTTCTGCCGCCAAATATTCCGCCACGATATTTTTAATAACATTGACATATTATGTATATCTGATTCCTTTCAGAGCTTCCAATTTATGCAATTTGTACGCCGGGAAAATAAATGTAGCAAGCGATAATGTAAATATCCTAAGCGATACATCAATATATAATTTCGGGTCGAGTGAGAAAAAGAAAGCCGGCATAAACCCAAATAGTTCGTATAGTTCCGCAAAATCTCCGTTAATATATATCGGATTATTATACAAATAATAATTTACGGATAGCGCAACTATATTCCCCGCCAATAATCCGGCTAAAATCAGAAGTAAAATTTCAATAAAAACAATCAGCAAGAGTTTTGAACTTTTGATACCGACAGCAAGCATTATACCGAACTCCTTGTATCTTTCCTGTATTGACATAAGGACAGTATTTAGTATGCCGAATGCAATCACCACCATAAGTAGAAATTGAAAAATCAAACCCGAAATATTGTCAAGGTCTATGGATTGTTTTAGTGTAGGCAATACCTCTTCCCAGCCATACACAACAAGATTTGGAGCGTCTATACTTTTATTCAATTGTTCGACCGTTGGTTCAATATCGGACAATTCATTCATACGCAGAGATATTAGATGGATTCGCCCGTTCATAGAGAGTAAACGGTCGGCGGCTTTCAAATTAATTATTGCAGAATTTGCATCGAACTCGGGCGAACCGAGTGAATAAGTCCCTCTGATAAAGAATTTCAGATTGCCCATTGTGCCGTCTGCACCCGATGCAAGTAGAACAAGAGTATCGCCGATTTCCGCTTTTAGGTTAGCAAGCAATTTCTTACCGAGAATTATTTCATCTTGCTTTGCTTCTTCCAGAAATTTTCCACTCTTTATTCGCTCGCTCAGTTTCGAGGATTTAAGCTCCTGCGATGGCGACACTCCGATTAATATAATTCCAAATGTATTGTCTTTATAACTAATTAAGCCATTGCCGGTTATTCTTTCGGCATAGGCATTGATGTTTTCGTTTTTTACTAATAGTGCTTTCAACTCGGGTGTCAAACGGAATGCTTTGTTCAGAGAGGGATTGTCAAGAAAACCTTTCCTTTGCACTTGTGCATAGCCCGAAAACATCTCGACTGTATTTTTTATATTTTTTTCATAAGTACCCAATTGGGCGCTGCGGGAAATAATGGTTAAAACAGCCGCAAAAAATATTGCGAGAATCGTCAGAGCCGAGCGTCTCCAATTCCGCCAAATATTTCGCCACGCCAGTTTGAGCCACATCATTTTATTTTTCCAACTCTCTGAATGAGAATATCCTTGATTTGATTTTCACATTGAATTTCACGTTCTTGTAAATGAACTCCGTCAGATGACCTTTTTTCTTATTATTGATTAGCGTAAGTCTGCAGGGAATTTTCCTCCCGCCCATTGTCTTATAATCGGAAAATTTCATTGTACGTTGCAGTTTGCCCTTTTCATCATAATATTGAACAATTGCCGGTAGATAATCATTTTTTCTTACCCAGTAATAGAGTTTGCCCCAAACTACAGGTGCATTAGGTTTAGGAGTCAATTCGATTTTCCAACAATTCTGTCCGCCAATTTTTTCGTCAAACATTATTTTCAAATTATAATCGCGAATTAGTTCCGATTCACGCACAAGGTCATCATTAGTAAAGTCCGAACCGTTCCAAGAGGAGAGCATCATAGACGGCGGAATTTTTATTGTTGTTTCGGTATTTTTTAGAAAAGACCATATTTCATTGCCGATTTTTAATGTTTTATTACCGGCTTCTTTTGCAGGTGCTGTGATAACAATTAGAGATTTTTCGGTACCGACCCACCACGATTTCATCGTTAATGTTCTTTCGTAGTCCGGTGTTTTAATTCGCATTTCAAAAATGCCGACCGATGATTTGCCCTTGATTGCATCTTCGGCTTTTTTGATGATTTCATAAGCGGTTTGGGAATGTGCGAAGTATGAAGTGAATAAAAATAGCAACATTAATATTCGAGTTGTTTTCATTTTCCGATTCCCCTTGCAATATTTTGTTAATCATTTAGTAATTACTCATAAAAACGAACTAAATAAAAAATAGTTTCTTTTTTTTTATATTTGTTTTTATTTGTTGTTTTTGTATGAGTATAAAATTAATTACAATAGATTTCTGGAACACTTTGTTCGATGCCAGCAATGGCACTGCACGCAATGAATATCGCGTCAGCGAAATGAAAAACGAAATTTCGCGGCTCGGCATATTAATTAATGATGATGAATACCAAAGCATTATGGAGGAGTCTTGGGAATACTTCAATGATATTTGGAAAAATCAACTTCGGACACCAACTGCCGAAGAATCCGTGAAGTTTTTTACTAAACGATTGGAACTGCCGGAGAATACTGATGCAGTAAAGCATATATTGAAAGTTTTTGCAGAGTCTATTCTATATTATCCGCCCAAATTAATTGATGGAGTAAAGAACGCACTCGAAGAATTATCGCGCGATTATACTCTTGCCATTGTCTCGGATACAGGTTTTTCTCCCGGCTCAATTTTGCGGCGCCTTATGTACGAAAATGATGTATTGAACTATTTTTCAGCATTTAGTTTCAGCGATGAAACAAAGGTCGCCAAACCACACAGCAAAGCATTTACTACTATTCTCGAACATTTTGATATTAAGCCCGCACAGGCTTTGCACGTGGGGGATATTGAGGATACGGACATCAAGGGTGCAAAATCTTTGGGTATGTCAGCCGTCAGATTTAACGGCGACCCGACTGCTTTTCTTAATTTGAATAATTCCAATGAAACTGCCGCAGACTTTATGTCGGACTCTTGGAATGATATTGTTGAATATATTAAATCGGTAAATTAATATGAAGATTGGAATTTTCGGTGGAACTTTTAATCCCGTACATAGGGGGCATATTACTATTGCAAATAATTTCAGAGATAAATATCATCTGGATAAACTTGTATTTATTCCGAATAATGTATCACCGTTCAAAACCGATTTTATTGACATTGCTCCTGCGGAACACCGCTTAAAAATGCTCGAACTTGCTATTGCAGATGAAGCCGATTTCTCTATTGATGATTTTGAAATTATGCGTGATGAAGTTTCATATACAATTGACACGGTGAACTATATGAAAGAAAAGTATCCGAATGCACAATTGTTATTACTGATAGGGACAGACCAAGCGATTAATTTTCATAAATGGAAGGACTATAACACAATACTGCAAAAAGCCATTGTTGTAATTGCACGCCGTAGGTCTGCCGACATCGAAAAGCAAGAGCAAATTTCGCCTGCATTAAAGAATTCGGCTTTCCTTGATAATGATTATATTGATATTTCTTCCTCCGAGATACGCAGACTTAACAGCAAGGGCGAACCTATATACAAGCTTGTACCTTTCGCAGTTGCGGAATATATCATTAATAATATACTCTATTTGTAGCCTGAGCGCCACAGTTGTTTTTCCGGCTCAAATGCTTTCTTGCGTTTGAGGTATGCCTGCCGGCGGCGGCGGAATTTGTTTTATCGCCCTTCGGAGGGGGTGCAAATGAAGTTGACGGGGGAGGATTGGCATTATCAAATAAACAAAAAGAATTATACTTTTATTTATCCCCCTTTGGAGGGGGTGTCAGCGGAGCTGACGGGGGAGGATTGGCTGTTTATAATCTCATCAATAGTTAATTCGAGATACTGCCGAACACCATCTATATTCGATAATATTTCTTCATCTTTCAATCTGACTACGATAAATCCTGCCTCTTCTAATTTTCCTTGTCGTTTTAAATCATTTTTATAATTCTGATTAAAATGATGTGTTATACCGTCAACTTCAATTATTAAATTTAAATCTTTGCAAAAAAAATCTGCTATGTAATACAAAACCGGTCTCTGTCTTCTGAATTGCAAACCCTTTAATTGTTTTCCTTTTAATATATATTTCCATAAACAAGCTTCCGCTTTAGTCATTGACGTTCTTAATTTGTTTGCTTTGCCTTTTAATGATTTGTTATAGTAGTAGTTGTCTTTTTTAATCATAATTTTATCCTCCCCCGCCGCTACGCGGCACCCCCTCCAAAGGGGGACAGAAAACACATCACCTATCCACAAGCTAAACTACCGGACAATTCCTAATGATTGCGGAGTATTTTTATTTATTTTGAAAAGATTTAAAATGCTAATTTATATCTTATTCTTCGCCTTCTCCTGTTTCAATTCTTTTCAATAAATCTGGATAATCTTTCTTAAATATTTCCATAAACCGCTCATCTAATTTAATACCCTCAACAGTTTTTGCTTTTTCAAGTTGTTTAATAAAAGCAATCCTATCTTCATCTGTTTCTTCTCGTTTTTCATTAATTGGTACTAAATTAATTTTTCTTAAATCCGCAAATTCTAAATTCGCACCGTGTAAATGCGCATCGTGTAAATGCGCAAATTCTAAATCCGCACCATATAAATTCGCACCTTCTAAATTCGCATCGTGAAAATTCGCACCTTCTAAATTCGCAAATTCTAAATTCGCACCGTGTAAATGCGCGCCTTCTAAATGCGCACCGTGTAAAAGCACACCTTCTAAATGCGCATTGATTAAATACGCACCGTGTAAATTCGCACCGTGTAAATGCGCGCCTTCTAAATGCGCATTGATTAAATGCACAAATTCTAAATGCGCATTGATTAAATACGCACCTGTTAAATCCGCACCTGTTAAATCCGCAAATTCTAAATGCGCACCGTATAAATTCGCAAATTCTAAATTCATAGAGGATAAATCTATAGAGGATAAATCCATAGATGATAAATTATATTTAGCAAAATTTGTTTTTGTTAAATCAATTTTAATTTCATCATCTCTTTTAACTCTTCTAGCCAATACTGTAATGATTGCTTTTATATCTGTTCTTAATTCTATAATTTCTTCTTTGTCGTCTTTTGTTTTGTTTTCTTCTTTGTCTTTTGTATTATCTTCATTCACAGCCATCTGTTTTTCTCTAACATAAGCGGCAAGAAGTTCGATAATTATATTATGATATTTCTCATCCTCTTTGTTTTTGGAATTCATAATCTGTTCAAGTGAATAAATACCACCGAGACGAACGGCAATATTCTTATCTTTAAGTTGATTGACCGCCTTAACATATTGGTCGAGAGTCAGACTATTTATGTTAGACCTTCGCTCTTCTTCCACTTGTTTACTTTGTAGTTCTATTTGAACCTGTTGATTATCAACTTGTTTCTTGAGAATATTTGTTCTATATATTTGAACAATAATAAGAACAAAAGCACCAATACCACCGACAATCGTAGCATTTGTTGCCCTTATTTTATTCACTATTTCATAGCCATTGCCAGACTTTAATAGAGATTCCGGATATATCCATACAAAACAAACAGCAAAAGCTAAAAATATTAATACTAATATTATGTAGGTTAATATCTTCCAAGGCTTTATATTTAAACCATCTTTCATTTTTACCACTAATAATATATTTAAAAATCATATTTCTACTAATATAATAAAAATTTGGAAAAGATGTGTCGTTATGGATATATAAAAAGATTATTTAATAATTACTTTTTCATTCCATCTCAAATGCTTTCTTGCGTTTGAGGTATGCCTGATGGCGGCGGCGGAATTTGTTTTTCTTTTCAATATCTATTAGCAAACGCTGTACATCGAAAAAACTCGACCAAGGATAGTGGGGTATGCGTTGCTTGTTGCAATATGCGGCGAGGTGTTTCTTTGCAAATACAATATCGGAATGTTCCGCCGCACAGTAGTCGGAATAGCCGTCCCCGATAAAAATAATAATATCGTCAGGCGCCGAATTGACAAGTATGGCGTTGCGTTTGCACGATGCGGACATACAGTCGCAGGATTCGGACGCACCGGGGAATTCGGGGTAAAAACCTTCGTCTCCTTTGTGTAGTTTGTTTATTGAGAGGGGAATGTCAGGCAGTCCGAGTTTGTGCATAATCGGGACGATGTAGGCATCGAAGCCGTCACTGACGATACGCAGATTGTAGCCGGACTTGCGGCAGTAGTCGGCAAAACGTTTGAAATAAGGAGCAATCTCGAATTTCAAAGCGTAGTCGGCGATTTGCTCAAAAGTCAGCTCCGATGGAAGCGAAGCAATTACTTTATGCCAGTAATCGCTAATGTTCATTTCGCCTGATTTCAGCAAAGAATGCCATGGCTCGAACTCACCGAAGTCCATAAATAGCCGGTCGCCAATATCTTCCGTAGAGATTGTACCGTCAAAATCAACAAAAATCGATACATTTTTTTTCATAGTATCTGACAATTAAGTATATTTGTCATTGAAATAAAAATTAAAATCAAAGTCGCAGTTCATTTTCTCAAAAATTCAATACGTGCAAGTTGTAATATTGTTTTTGCAAAATGAATAGTGCAAAGGAAAATATGAAAAGAATAATTATAATATTGATATTAGTAACGGCTATCAGCAATCTCTATTCCAAGAGTGGCGCAAGTTTACAAGAACTACCCGAACCGCGATACATAGTAAATATGCCGACTGCCGGAGTTCTTGCCGAGCATAAATTATCGGTTTACGGTTTGCTGTTTTCGAGTGGCGGCTTCTTGCTGAAATTCGATATTACACCCTACAAGAATGTGAACATCGGCATTAGTTACAGCGGAATAAATATCCTCGGTGAAGGAAAAATCATAATGCAGAAATTGCCGGGCTTTGAAATTCGTTGGCGTTTCCTAGATGAAACAAAATTTCTGCCTGCCCTGCTTGCAGGTGTCGGCAGTCAGGGTCGCGGTAAATATTATAAGCAGTTTTCACGTTTCCAAAATATGTCGCCGGGTGTATTTGCGGCGGCGAGCAAATCATTCAATTGGTATCTCGGCTATTTTGCTTTGCACGGCGGCATCAATTATTCTTGGGAGCAAGCGGGCGGGCAATATGTACCGAACTTTTGGTTTGGTTTGGAACATAGTTTGGGGCGCCGCCTCAGCCTACATTTGGAGTTCAATCCCAATCTGGCTGATACAAAGTCGAATGTAATGTCAAATTCAATGCTACTAAATACGCAAATCCGCTGGTTAGCCGCCGAAGGAGTAATTCTTGATTTCGTAATGTATGATTTATTTAACCACACAAAAAATCCGTCCGGTTTCGAGCGTTGGCTGGGTATGGAATTCATTCATAATTTTTAAATATTCCAAAGAATTAACTTAATTATGAATATTTTTTATTTGTAAAATTTTCCGTAATTTTATAATCTTGTAATTGTCTATAAATAACTTTTTTTATTATTTAATCTAATTCAGGTATCAATAAATGAATAAAATCCTAGAAGCACGTTTTTTGGCTCCGGATATTAAATTATTCCGCTTGGAAGCACAGAAGATAGCCGAAAAGAGGAAACCCGGTCAATTTGTGATAATTCGAGTTAGCGAAACGGGTGAAAGAATCCCACTTACGATAGCCGACTCGAATATTGAAGAAGGAACGATTACAATTATCGTCCAAGGCATTGGCAAAACAACAAAACATTTGAATAAAAAAGAAGCGGGTGATTACATCCACAATGTAGTCGGTCCGCTCGGCAAACCCTCACATATCGAAAACTTCGGTACAGCTGTAAGCATTGGCGGCGGTGTGGGTACTGCAATTGCATATCCAACGGCAAAAGCATTGAAGGAAGCAGGAAATCATACTATTTCTATCATCGGTGGCAGAACTAAAGAGCTGGTATTGCTCGAAGACGAAATGAAAGAATTTAGTGATGAGATATATCCTACGACTGATGACGGCAGTTATGGTTTTCATGGCTTCGTTACCGATAAATTACAGGAATTGATTGATAGCGGCAAAAAGATTGATTTTGTGCTTGCTATCGGTCCTATCCCTATGATGAGAGCAGTTGCCAATCTTACCAAACCATACGGAATTAAGACAGTCGTCAGTATGAATCCGATTATGATTGATGGAACAGGTATGTGCGGTTGTTGCCGCCTAACTTATGACGGTAAGACTGTATTTGCTTGTATTGACGGTCCTGAATTTGATGCTCATTTAGTTGATTACGAAACATTGATAAAACGAAATAGAACTTATGTAAAGGAAGAAAAAACTTCTCTCGACCATTTCTGTCGAGCGGAAAAAGCGGCAAAGGAGGTGCAGAATGGCTGATTTAACAAATAAACAGAGAATGGCTATCCCACGCCACGATATGCTGGAACAAGACCCGAAAGAAAGAGCGCATAATTTCTTGGAAGTTAATCTCGGATATACATTTGAATTGGCAAAAGAGGAAGCGGCAAGATGTATCCAATGCAAAGACCCCAAATGTATAGAAGGTTGTCCGGTTAACATAAACATTCCCGGATTTATTAAGAAAATCGAACTCGGTGAATTCGATGAAGCTATTAAAATTCTAAAACTCGACAATACACTTCCCGCTGTCTGTGGGCGTGTCTGTCCGCAGGAAGAGCAATGCGAAATGGTTTGTATTGTCGGTAAGAAAAATAAACCTGTCGGCATTGGCTATCTCGAAAGATTTATATCGGATTGGGAACGCGAATCAAAGGGTATTCAAGTAGAAAAAGTAACAGAGAAGACCGGTAAAAAAGTTGCCGTTGTCGGTGGCGGTCCTGCCGGACTAAGTGCCGCAGGCGATTTGATTAAAATGGGACATAATGTTACTGTATTCGAGGCTCTTCACGAAATCGGCGGCGTCTTGATTTACGGTATTCCCGAGTTCCGTCTTCCCAAAGATATTGTTAAAGCGGAAGTTCGTGCATTAGAGGAACAGGGTGTTAAATTCATTACAAACTTTGTAGTCGGGCTTACCCAAACGATAGACGAATTACTCGAAGAATTTGACGCTGTCTTTGTTGGTGTGGGTGCAGGACTGCCCTACTTTATGAATATCCCCGGTGAAAACCTGAACGGTGTATATTCCGCCAACGAATTCTTGACACGTGTGAACTTGATGAAAGCATATAAATTCCCCGAAAACGATACTCCTATGTTTGATTTGGAAGGTAAGACAGCGGCAATATTCGGTGGTGGTAATACCGCTATGGATGCCGTCCGTACTTCTATGCGTCTCGGTGCCAAAAGAGCAATGATTGTTTATCGCCGTACAGAAGCGGAAATGCCCGCAAGAATAGAAGAAATCAAGCATGCAAAAGAGGAAGGTGTTGAGTTTATGTTACTTGCTTCGCCGACCGAGTTTATTGGTGATAATGACGGTTGGTTAAGAGAAATGAAACTACAAAAAATGGAACTCGGCGAACCTGACGATTCGGGCAGACGCCGTCCTGTTCCTATTGAAGGTGCTATCGAAATCATTCCGATTGATGCCGCAGTTGTGGCAATTGGTAATGGCTCAAATCCCATTATTAATTCAACCACACCTGATTTGAATGTCAATCGTTGGGGTAATATACTCGTTGACGAAAGCACAATGAAGACAAATAAAAAAGGCGTTTTTGCAGGTGGCGATATTGTAACCGGCGGTGCAACAGTTATTCTTGCAATGGGTGCAGGCAGAACTGCCGCAAAAGCAATTGACGAATATTTGAAGAACCCAAGTTCTTGGTAATCATTTAAGACATTTATACGGAAAGTCGTCCCATCGGACGGCTTTCTTATTATTATTGAATATACGGATTTCTGCAAAAAAATATTGAAAAACAGCAAACACATTTATACAGAATAGCAATTATTTATTTATATTAAATAATCGCTTGCAAAGTGCTTTGTGTATGTAAAAATAAATCATTATTTTAGCAAACCAAAAGATGTAAAACAGGCTATAATTAATAACTGTTTGCAAATAAAGAGAAAAAATTTATTAAAAACAAGAGGTTCAAAAAGTATGAACGAAGGTCAAATAATTCAAGTTGTTGGTCCGGTTGTTGATGTGGAATTTTCAGAGGGCCAAATTCCGTCTGTATTAAATGCTTTGGAAATACCGAGGAAATCACCGGAAACAGGCGAGGAAAGTACACTGATTTGCGAAGTGCAACAGGATTTGGGCGAAAATCGCGTCCGTTCGGTTGCTATGGATTCGACTGACGGCTTAGTGCGTGGTATGAAAGTTTATGATACCGGCCAAGCTATTTCAATACCGGTCGGTACATCTGTTCTCGGAAGATTGATGAATCTTACCGGCGAAGGTATTGACGGCAAAGGTCCTATTAAAGGACAAGATGTATGGCCCATACATCGCAATTCACCTGATTTTTCTTCATTGACTACAACTAAGGAAATGTTTGAAACGGGTATTAAGGTTATTGATTTAATCGAGCCGTTTACAAAAGGCGGTAAAACAGGATTATTCGGCGGTGCGGGTGTTGGTAAAACCGTTATTATTCAGGAATTAATTTATAATATTGCTACCAAGCAGTCAGGTTACTCGGTTTTTGCAGGCGTTGGCGAAAGAACACGCGAAGGTAATGACCTCTACCTCGAAATGACCGAGTCGGGAGTTATTGACAAAACCGCTCTTGTATTCGGACAAATGAATGAGCCTCCCGGAGCGCGTTCACGTATTGCCCTAACTGCATTAACAATCGCAGAATATTTCCGCGATGTGGAACGCAAAGACGTACTTTTATTTATTGATAATATTTTCCGTTTTGTTCAAGCAGGTTCGGAAGTTTCCGCTTTGCTTGGACGTATGCCTTCTGCTGTGGGTTATCAGCCTACTTTGGCTTCGGAACTCGGCGCTTTGCAGGAAAGAATTGCTTCTACTGATAAGGGTTCAATCACTTCGATTCAGGCTGTATATGTTCCTGCAGATGATTTGACCGACCCTGCTCCTGCAAATACATTTACTCACTTAGATGCCAAGACGGTGCTTTCGCGTGCTATCTCCGATTTGGGACTTTATCCGGCGGTTGACCCATTGGATTCAACCTCCAGAATTATGGATCCGCTTATTATCGGTAACGAGCATTATGACACAGCTATGAGAGTTAGAAAAATCTTGCAGACTTACAAAGATTTACAGGACATCATTAATATTCTCGGTATGGACGAACTTTCCGACGAAGATAAACTTACTGTATATCGCGCCCGTAAATTACAAAAATTCTTCTCGCAACCGTTCCACGTTGCCGAGCAGTTTACAGGTTACCAAGGTCGTTACGTTACAATTAATGATACAATTGCAGGGTTCAAGGCTATTATCGAAGGTGAATGCGATGAACTGCCCGAACCAATGTTCTCTTATGTCGGAACAATTGACGAAGTGTTTGACCGTGCAAAGAAGCAAGGAAGCTAATTAATATTCAGTTTAATTAATTTGAAGTCTCAGATGGCACAAGATAAATTTTTGGAAGTAGAAATAGTAACTCCGCAAAAAACAGTTTTTTCGGGTAAAGCACAATCGGTTACTTTGCCGGGTAGTCAGGCGCCTTTTCAGGTGCTTATCAATCACGCCCCTATTGTTTCCTCACTCGAATTGGGTCAAATTAAAATAGTTGATGATAACGGTAACGAGATTCTTTATGCTACGAGTGACGGCTTTACAGAAATCAGCAATAATGTTGTTTCCGTTCTGGTCGAGACTGCCGATTCGCCAAACGATATTGATATTGAAGCCCTGAAATCCGAACTTGACGCTCTTAATTCTAAATTAAATAATGCAAGCAAAGATGAAAAAAACAGACTTCGGAAAAGGCTGAAACTCTGCGAGAATAAACTGAAAATAGTGAAAATTTGACTTTATAAACAAAAGGCTGTTTCAAAAGAACAGCCTTTTGTTATAATTGTTGAGCACTTCACTTACGCCTTTCTTTCCACTGGAGGTGTAAACTTGCGAAACAAGAACGGGGAGGTAAAATAGCCAACCTCTCTGTCGCTTCGCGACATCTCTCCTTAGCAAGGAGAGAAAAAAAACAGTTGTATGATGGTCTTTTGCCTTCCAGTTTCCATCTGCAAGAGGGGTGGACTTGCGAAGCTTT
>Ga0256846_1000467_pt1 | contig 16411 bp, 15 predicted proteins | sample TevniametaG_FD_189098 | JGI IMG/M metagenome (GOLD analysis project Ga0256846, IMG submission 189098) | Tube worm associated microbial communities from hydrothermal vent at the East Pacific Rise, Pacific Ocean - Tevnia | ecosystem: Host-associated > Annelida > Integument > Unclassified ...
CAAGTTTATGATGATGAGGATAAACAGACAGGATCGTTACGGGACTCTGATGATCCCATATTTTTTCAGAATCAGGGATCTTGTTCAAATTTTTACGGGAAACAACACCAGAAACAAAAAGATCATCATTCATGGAATCCAGGCTCATCAATACCATATTGATATGCCTTGCCTGCATTCCCTGATAAAGCGGGGTAAAAGACTCAGAATCTTTCCAGTGTCCTGGGTATTTTTTTTCCTGGGTTACCCGGATATAATCTGTGTTCAGCCGGATTCCGTTTATTTTAAACAAAGTTTCCATCAGCAACCCCGGAATTCAAGAACTTAACAGAGGTAAAACGGCGGGCAGAGCCAGATGGTCAGGCCCGCCGTTCATATATATGTTCTGTCTCACAGAATCAGCTGCAATAATCCTTTACAATCTCCATGAGTTTGTCCAGATCAATGGGTTTGGGAACATAATCATCTGCAAGGGTGGTTTTTCCGTCATGATGAGTATAGCTTGTTGTTTTTACTGAATCTGCCACAGCCGTCAGAAGAACTACCGTAATATCCTTCAGATCATCACTTTCCTTTATGTCGTTGCAGACTTCCCAGCCGTTTTTCCGGGGCATCATAACATCAAGAATGACTAAAGCAGGCTTTTCTTCCTTTATTTTTTCCATGGCTTCTTCACCATCATAGGCCTTGGCAACTCGATAGGAAAGAGATTCCAATTTCATGGAAACAGCTTCCACCAGATCGGGATCATCGTCCACGACTAAAATCAGTTGTTTTTCACTCATTGCTATCACTCCTTTTTGTTGTCTTAAGCATCCTCAATGTTTCCTATACCACAGGTCTGGGAAATAATCCTGCTTTTTCTACAATCTCGGGGACCTTTTCTTCCCATTCAATGGCCATGATATGAAAACCGTGGATTCCCTTGACCTGTTTGAGTCTTTCAATGGATTCCACAGCAATTTTTATACCTTCTTCTGCCTGCTTTTCCTTGGGAACTCCTGCCATGCGGTCTATGACCTCGTCAGGCACATCCATTCCCGGAACCTTGTTCTTCATATACCTTGCCATGCCCACTGATTTCATGGGAGTAATACCGGCAAGTATGTGAATCTGTTCGTCAAGTCCTCTGTCGCATACCATTTCCATATATTTTTCAAATTTATCCAGATTGAAGATACACTGGGTCTGGACAAAATCAGCCCCTGCCTTTGCTTTTTTCGCAAGACGCATTACACGCAGCTCAAAGGGATCGGCAAATGGATTTGCAGCAGCTCCAATAAACATTTTAGGCGGATTAAGTATGTCAGCCCCGCCCTGGAATTTGCCTTCATCCCTCATCTTGCGGACAGTCTGCAGCATCTGAATTGAATCAAGATCAAACACACCCTTGGCAGTTGGATGATCACCGAATTTGGGATGATCACCTGACAGGCACAGCATTGTATTGATGCCAAATGAATATGCACCGATTATCTCAGCCTGCATGGCAAGACGGTTTCTGTCACGGCTCACCATCTGAAGAATAGGATCAAGGCCCATCTGCTTGATTATAATGCTTGCAGCACAGCTTGACATCCTTACCATTGCGGTCTGGTTGTCAGTTACATTCACAGCATCAATATGATCCTTTAAAAGATTTGCCTTTTCTTTTATCTTTTCAGGAAGAGCTCCGCGCGGAGGGCCGCACTCCGAAGTTACAGCAAGGTTCCCTGATGCCAATACTCTTTCCAGTTTACTTTCAGTCTTCATAATGACAAATCCTCTCTGATTATTTTTCTTGGGCCGCCTCCGCCGGCAGGTCTCCAGTCCTTTGCTTCCATGATTTCTTCATAACGTTTTTCCATGCCAAGGGCCTTTAATCTTTCCCAGATAAGACACCATGCACAGTCAATATCCGGTGCCACCTCACACTTGCCATAGGAAGTTCCCCCGCACGGGCCGTTGAGCAGGTGTTTGGAACATCTTGCCACAGGACATATGCCGCCTGTGATTCCAAGCAGACAGTCGCCGCAGCCCTGGCATCGCTCAGCCCATATGCCCTGGGCTTCTGAAGCTCCCATGAACTTGGTATTGACAGCAGGAAATACAGGTTTTTCCCTGTAACGTTCAGCAATAGTCTGCACCCCACAGCCACATGCCATGGAAAGAATGGCATCGGCATTGTCAATGCTTGAAACCAGTTCTTCAACATATTCCGGGTCGCATTGTCTTTCAAGGGTTATCTCCTTGATATCAAGGGTTTTGCCCTGTTTAAGGCAGTGCAGATGAAGGGCAGAAGCAAGAAGTCCCACTTCCTTGCGCCCGCCTGCTGCACACACTGTTACACATTCATTGCAGCCCACCAGAAGAATCCGGTCATAGGGTGAAATATAATCTATGATTTCCTTTAAGGGTTTTTGTTCTGCTGTTATCATTTTTTTCTCCGAAAATTTAAATTATCAACTGACTGCCTTCTGATGATTGCCAGTATTCATATTTTTTACAGGGCCCGGGCCCAGCTTCCTGATTTTTTGAGTAAACTCAAACGCAGTAGTGGCAAAAAGTTCGCCCATGCCGGCTGACATATTGACCATTTCAACACGTTCAGGCTCCCAGCCCAGTTCCTCAAGTACCTTTTTAACATGTGCGACCCTGTGTTTTGCCCGGATATTTCCATTCTTGAAATGGCAGTCCCCTTCAAGGCATCCTGCCACATATACACCATCCGCACCCTTTTCAAAGGCTTTCATTATATGAATGGCATCCACTTTTCCGGAACATGGAACGCGGATAATCTTGACATTGGGCGGATAGGATATACGTTTTGTGCCTGCCATATCAGCAGCAGTATAGGCACAATAATGACAACAAAATGCTACTATTTCAGGTTCAAAATTTTCCATTAATTCACCTCTTCAAACAGGCCGTCCAGCTTGGCCAGGATCTGATCATCTTCAAAGGAAAGCAGCTGGATTGCCTTTGCCGGACAATCGGCAGCACAGACACCGCAGCCATGACACTTGGCAGGATCAATCTGTGAATATCCATCTTCATTGATAAACGGAATGCCAAACGGACACGCCCTCACACAGATCAGACATGCAGCACATTTTGTTCCGTCAACCTTGGCTACAGCCGCGCCCAGGTTGATTTCCTTTTTGGCAAGCAGGGTCTGTGCCCTTCCTGCCACTGCCAGAGCCTGGGTTATGCTTTCCCTGATTGTTTTTGGAGAATGGCTTGTCCCTGCAATGAATACGCCTCTTACTGACATGTCAATGGGACGAAGCTTTACATGATCCTCCAGAAAATAATTATCTGAAGTTCTCGGCAGATGAAACATCATGGACAGGTCTTCTGTTGTTTCGTCATCAGCAATCATACCTGTGCTGAGAGCAAGCAGGTCAGCATCAATCTGAATCTTCCTGCCAAGAATTATATCATCTGCAAAAACGCTTATCTTATTGTCTTCAACCCTGACCTCGGGTTTGTTGTCCACAGAGAACCTGATGAATTTAACACCCAGGTCCCTTGCCTCTCTGTAATAATCCTCATAGAATCCATATGTTCTTATATCCCTGTACAGAATGAAAATTTCGGCATCAGGATTAATGGACTTGATTCTAAGTGCATTTTTGATGGCAGCCTGACAGCATACTCTGGAACAATTGGGGTTGCTGCCTTCCCTTGATCCTGCACACTGAATCATCACAATCTGATCCATGGCTTTTATTTTTTCAGGATCATCTTCAATTACTGCATCAAGCTCAAGCTGGGTCACAATATTTTCGCTGGTGCCCAGTCCATATTCATCAGGCCTGTTGGGCATGGCTCCGGTTGCAAGTATGGTAACCCCGTGATTCAGCTGCATGTAGTTCATTCTTATACCGGTCTGAATACCAGTTTTGAACAGGCCTGGAATTCCTGAATGATCAACCACAATGGACCTTGTCAGAACCTGGATATTTTCATTTTCCATTACATCGTCAATCAATGTGTTGACAAAAGAACCTACATCTTCACCTTCAATGGTCTTTCTGACGGATTTTGCAAGGCCGCCCAGCACAGGGCCTCTTTCCACCAGATAAACCTTTCTTCCCTGGCGTGCAAGCTGAAGCGCCGATGTCATCCCTGCCACACCACCTCCCACAACCAGTACATTCTGGTTCATCGGCAGAGTCTGGTCAACAAGAGGTCTGCTTTTACGGACACCGCCTATGCCTATCTGAATAAGCTTGAATGCTTTTTCAAGGGCTTCTTCAGGCTGGGCCATATGTGCCCAGGTATCCTGATCCCTTAAATTGACAATTTCAACCAGATGCTTGTTCAGGCCTGCGCGGCGCAGAAGGTCCTGGAATTTGGTTTCATGGGTTCTTGGAGAACACCCCCCTATCACCACTCTGTTCAGGCGGTTGGATTTTATTGATTCCTCAATTGCTGCCATGGAATCGCTGCTGCATCCATAACCCACTGTCTTTGCAACAACCACATCCCTGCGTGTTCCGGCAAATTCTATGAGTTTGTCAACATCAATCACTCCGCCTATCTCAAATCCGCAGTCACATACAAATACGCCGATGCGGGGTTCTTCACCAGACACATCGCGTTCAGGCGGCAGTTCATCCTGATCCTCGATAAAATCCTCAGTCACAGGAAGTTCTGCACCTGCCATGCTTGCAGCAGCACTTGCCTGCACCATTGTTTCCGGAATATCTTTAGGGCTTTCAATGACCCCGCATACATACACACCAGGCTTTGAGGTCATCACAGGATTGAAATTATCTGTTGCTGCAAAATTATGAGTATTTAATTCAATACCAAGTTTTTCTGCAAGCTCAACAGTTGAACCAGGCACCCTGAATCCTGTTGAAAGCACTACCATGTCAAATTCTTCGGTCTGCTGAAGAGCCTGTTCTTCAAGGGCATATGTAATGGAAAGATTGCCTGTTCTGCTGTCTTCCACAATTGAATGCGGCCGGCTTCTTACAAACCTTACTCCATATTCGTCCCTTGCACGGTTCAGATACAGTTCATAATCCTTGCCAAAGGTACGCATGTCCATGAAAAAGATGGTAGTTTCGATCTCTTCTCCAAAACGTTCCTTTGTGACAATGGCCTCCTTTAAGGCATACATGCAGCACACACTTGAGCAGTATGGAACATCTGCCCTGTTAATGCCCCTTGAGCCCACACACTGGATCCAGGCCACCTTTTTGGGTGGTTTTCTGTCAGATATCCTGACCAGATTTCCCTGAAACGGGCCTGAAGCAGACATGATCCGTTCATAAACAAGGCCGGTCACAACATTCTTGAACCTTCCGCCTCCAAAATTATCCAGAGCAGCAGGATCAAACAGTTCTGCTCCTGTGCTTAAAATCACAGACGCAGCATTGACCATTGTTCTTTCCTCAGTATCATCGGGTTTGATTGCACCTGCCCGGCATACTTTTTTCAATGCCTCAATATCTGTAATCTTTTCCATATCAATTGAAAAGGCATATGGGGTTGCCTGTGGATAACGCATACAGGTCGGAGCCCTGGGATCAAGTCCGGGAGTGAACCTCACAGCTTCTGGAAAATATTTGTGGCATTCCCCGCAGGCCGTGCATTTGTCAATATCAATGAATCTCGGGCTGGTCACAAGCTCAGCCGTAAAATTTCCAGCTTCTCCGGACAGATTTTCAAGCCGGGTCATGGGACGAAGGTCCAGATGAAACTGGCGTGCATTTTCAGATAAATAAGGAGAAATAGTGCATAAGTCACAGTTATTGGTGGGAAAAGTCCTGTCAAGCTGAGTCATCAGCCCGCCAATGGAATATGATTTATCAATGAGAATGACATTCCGGCGGGATTCAGCCAGATCCAGCGCAGCACGGATACCTCCGACACCACCGCCGATAACAAGCACACTCTTCTCCTCAGACTTGTCATGATGATTATCTTTATATGTTTGCATTTATGACCTACTATATATATTTACAAATATCCGCATGCCCCCCAGAACACTCAAAAAAAGTGTGGACGGCAAGGGACTATTGATTAGTTTAGCCTAAAGTTCCGCACAGTCCAGGATTGCCGGCAAACGGTCTTCCCAGCCCAGAGCGGAAATTTTTATACCCTGAACCTCATTTTTAAGAGCTGTAATCATTTCTCCTGCAATATGGATACATTCAGCTTCCCTGTCCTTGGCTTTACGGATACGGGTTATGAGAGATTCAGAAAGCATGGATCCTGGGTCATTAATTGAAATATAGCGCGCCATTCCAACATTCTTCAGCATAAAAACTGTTGCAATAACCGGCACTCCAAGTAAACTAAATTTTTTCAGGATCGTGGTGTAACGATCCATATCAAAAACCGGCGGTACAATGATGAACTGTGCACCTGCATCAATTTTGGCTTCTGCATTTTTAACCTGGCTGTCAAGATCTGCATCATCCACAATCGGCAACACCTGGATTCCTGCAAATAACTCAGGTTTCCCCTTAAGCTCAAATCCGGCAAGATCAGCTCCGTCCTGCAGTGACTTTATCGCGGCAAGCAGGCCAAGCTCATTCAGATCATCCACAACCTTTGCATTCTGATGATCTCCATGGATAATATTTTCGCCCTGCACAACCACAATATTATGGATTCCAAGAACATGGGCTGCCAGCAGGTCTCCCTGCAAAGCCATTCTGTTCCTGTCTCTGCCATAAACATGAATCATGGGCTCAAGCCCCTGCTGGCGGATAACAGCTCCTCCTGCCAGAGCACTCATGCGCATGACACCGCCATCCATATCCGGAACCACAACAGCATCAATTCTGGATTTAAGAGGCCTTGCACCTGTAACCAGGTCCGAGATATCAACGCCTTTCGGGGTGCTCATTTCAGCAAGGACAACAAACTCCCCTTTGGAAAATTTAGTTTGAAGAGTCATTCTAATAATCCTTTTTATTCTCAGTCAAGCACAGGATCAAATTTCCTGCAGCTCTTAGATTAGCATTAAAAACCATCAGCACAAAAACCATGTTGCTTATCAGCAGGAATCATGCCATGCAAGGGTATAGCACAATTAATCTTTAATAACAATCGCTTAATAAAAAACCACAAACCAGAGAAATTGGCAATATCCACAAATTTAGAAATTTTTCTAAATTTATTTTAGAAAAATTTCTAAAACATGATTCAGGCGCACAAGTGCATATCTCAGGATTGCATGTTTGCACCCATGCCTGAAACAGTAGAATTTCCCAGGGTTTAACCAGAAAAACAAATTCATGGTTGCAAAAATGCAATTGTCTGGTATAACCATATTCATGAACATAAACAAAAAGTCCACCCCCCTTAATGCAGATACAACAAGAATAATACTTGAAAGTATTTCAGAAGGGGTATTCACCATTGACTACAACTGGATCATAACCTCATTCAACCGTGCTGCCGAGGAAATAACCGGCATAACACGCAAAGATGCCATAGGCCGGCGCTGCTGGGAGGTTTTCCGGTCAAACATGTGTGAAACCAATTGCGCCCTGAAGCGTACAATGGAAGAGGGCCGCCCTTTTATAAGCTCTTCCGGATATATTATAGGCAAAGACAAAAGAAAAGTACCTGTAACTGTATCCACATCTCTTTTAATCAACAAAAACGGCAAAGTGGTCGGAGGAGTTGAAACCTTTACTGACCATTCAGTAGTGGAACAGCTCAGAAAAGAACTTTCATCCGGGTTCAAGATGGAGGATATTGTCAGTTGCAGCAATGCCATGAAAAATATATTCAGAATCCTGCCCCAGATTGCTGACAGCGACTCATCCGTGCTCATTGAAGGAGAAACCGGCACTGGCAAGGAGCTTCTGGCAAGGGCAATCCATAATATGAGCCCCAGAAAGGAAAAGCCTTTCATGGCCATAAACTGCGGTGCTCTTCCAGATACCCTGCTTGAATCTGAATTATTCGGTTATAAGAAGGGAGCTTTCACAAATGCGGTAAAGGACAAGCCAGGCCAGTTCGCACTTGCAGATGGAGGCACCATTTTCCTGGACGAAATAGGAGATACAAGCCCGGCTTTTCAGGTAAGCCTGCTGAGAGTGCTTCAAGAACATGAGTTTACCCCGCTTGGAGCATTGAACAAGGAAAAAGCCAATATAAGAATCATTGCTGCAACCAATCAGGATCTTTCTTTTCTTGTGGCAGAAAACAAATTCAGACAGGACCTGTACTATAGAATAAATGTAATAAGACTTGCCCTTCCGCCCTTGAGAGAACGAATGGAAGATATTCCCCTGCTGGTTGATGAATTTGTGCATAAAATGAATATACGCCAGGGAAAGCTTATTCAGGGCGTTGATCCGAAAGTTCTCCAGATATTCATGTCATATGATTTCCCCGGCAATATAAGGGAGCTTGAGAATATAATCGAACATGCATTTGTTCTGTGCTCTGAAGGCCATATCAAAATAAATCATCTGCCTGATTTCCTGTCCCTGCCCGCACATATGGCACAGACAGAAGGCAAAGGAAGCGACCCTGTCAAATCAGCCCAGATTCAGATAATCACCGATGCCCTTGCAAGAAACAACTATAACAGAACTGCCGCAGCAAAAGACCTTGGCATACATAAAAGTACTCTTTTCAGAAGAATCAAAAAACTTGGCATAAAATTATAACCAAGCCCTTTTATGCAACCTATGGACTCTGAACTGTCTTGATTTTGCAACCCGTTCTCCACTGCAACTGAATATCCAGCGAGATATTTTTATATTTCAACATATTGAAATATAAGGATAATATCTTTATTCTCGTTATTTCACAGAATTTTCAGGCACATGATTTGCAGAAGATTCGATCTTAACAAAAGATTTAAAAAAATTCCTGGAGGATATATTTGAAATTAGCAATAACAATCTGGGGCAACCGGGTCTCTCCTGTATTTGATGCGGCAGCCACACTGCTTATTGCCCGGATCGAGAACAGAATGGTAATTGAGAAGAGCTATTTTTCCTTTGATCCTGACCACCCCATGGATCTTGTCAACATGCTCAGAAAAAAACAGGTGTCAATTTTGATATGCGGTGCAATTTCCACAAAACCTGCTGATATGATTGTGGATAACAACATCAAACTGATATCCTTTGTCACAGGGAATGCGCTTAAACTTCTTGAAGATTTTGCCCACAAACAGACAATTCAGAAATCCTATATGATGCCTGGCTGCAGCAAACAATACTGCTGGCGCAAAAAAGCAGCAAACACCCATATCCTGCCTGCCTCCTGAAATACAGGATATATGCACACACATTCCAGATTTTTCTTTACACCTTGAGTATCAATTTGATAATCAGACTTATCTATAATACAATAGACACTTAAAAATCCATTAAAACACACAGGAAATCCAGGGCGGTGCAATGGTTGAAAAACCAACATATGAACAATTGGAACTTAAAATTCAAGAGCTTGAAAAAAGAATAGAATCAGATACTTCAAAAAAAGACTATGAAAAATTTCTTAATTTTTTACCCTACCCTGTTCTAATCAGGGATGCAAAAGGAAAAATCACCTATCTGAATCCTGCATTTACAAAAACATTTGGATGGACTCCCGGCGAATTAAAGGGAAAATACGGAAAAGAATATATTCCCGATTCCTTACAGAATGAACTGACAGAAAAAATAAAAAACCTGCCTGTTCATAAAAATGTTGTCAAGCTTGCAACCAGGCGCATTACAAAGGAAGGCAAAACCCTGGATGTGATTTTAAGGGCCGGAATCAAAAGGGATAAGAATAATAATCCCGAAGGCATGATCATTGTTCTAAGAGACGTAACCATGGAAAAGCGGATAAAGCGCAACCGCAGCACCATGCATCGTATAAGCCAGATTCTTCCCCGCTACCCTGACCTGAAAAAACTTCTGTTTTTTGTAAATACTGAAATAAAAAAACTTCTGGGAACCCAGAGTGCCAATACAATATTGCTGGATGAGGATCAGAAACAATTTTATTTTCTGAGTGCAACCCACGATGATCCAACCACAAGGGCACGCATTGAAAAGGCAAGATTTTCAGTGGATGAGCTTTTATCAGGCCAGGTCGTTAAAACCGGTAAACCCATGATAGTAAATGACCTTTCCAAGGTGCAGAACCGTTACAGGGTAAGAGATCAGAAAATAGGATACAAGGTCAGAAACGTTATTCTGACCCCCCTCAGAAACAAGGAACGCATCATCGGCATCCTGGCTGCGGATAATAAAAAAGACGGGGATTTTGATGAAACAGATCTTGAAATGCTCAATACGATTGCTGCTGCCGTGGCTCTTTCAATTGAAAATGCAAGAGTTTCAAGGGAGCTTAGAAAAGCATACGAAGAGTTAAAAAGTCTTAACAATGCAAAGGATAAAATGATCAGCCACTTGGCTCATGAACTCAAGACACCAGTGGCAATTCTCATGAGCTGCGTTAAAATACTGTCAAAAAGGCTGGAACAATGCCCTGAAAAAAACTGGCAACCAACACTTGACAGAATAGAAAGGAATCTTGACAGGATAATAGGGATTGAAGATGAGGTATACGATATAGTCGAGAACAAAGCTGTTTTTCATCAGAAGATGTTTTCCCTTATCCTGGAACAATGCAGAGACGAACTTGAAGCCCTGCTTGCAGAGGAAATAGGAGAAAATGATCTTGTGGCAAAAATCGGGGAAAAAATCAACGAGATATTTAATCCGGTTGTCCTGCCTGCTGAAAATATTTCACTGAGCCATTTTGTGGAAAAAAGAATACAGGCCCTGAAAAAGGATATGACCCATAGAAAAATCGCTCTGATCCCCCGCCTCAAGTCAGCATCTCCTGTCAGAATTCCTGCTGAACCTTTGAAAAAAACCGTTGACGGCCTGATCCGCAATGCAGTGGAAAATACACCAGATGGCGGTAAAATAGAAGTGATTGTACATCCAAAAGGCAAAGGAGTTGAATTCATGGTCAAGGATCATGGAACCGGACTTACCCGTGATGCTCAAAAAAGAATTTTTGAAGGTTTTTTCACCACCCAGGAAACCTTGAAATATTCATCAAAAAGGCCTTTTGATTTTAATGCAGGCGGCAAAGGAGCAGATCTGCTTCGCATGAAAATATTCTCAGAACGTTTTGGCTTTAAAATTTCAATGGTTTCACACAGGTGCAGCCATATACCTGACATGCGTGATATCTGCCCCGGTTCAGTTGAATTATGCCCGAAAGCCGGAAACCAGTCTTGCGATGGTATGACAATTGTAAGCTGTTTCTTTCCATTTAACTGATTTTTTTTATAAGATAATATGATCAAAACCACAAAAATAAAATTCACCCCTGCGATGCTGAAATATTACGGCACAGGTATAATAATTGTGTGGAGCTTTTTCATAGGTATTACAGTGTTCTGGCATCAGAAAACAATGGATGCTGGAGTCATTGAAGCAGCAAAGATTGAGGCAAGATCTGCATTTGAAAACCATGTGATTTACAGAAGCTGGAATGCCGGTCATGGAGGTGTCTATGCAAAAACAGATGCACAGACCCGGCCGAACCGGTGGCTTGATATACCTGAACGCGATATCCAGACTCCTTCCGGTGTTAAACTGACATTGATCAACCCTGCTTACATGACACGCCAGATTAATGAAATGACTTTTAAAAAATTCGGATATATATCACATATTACAAGCTTAAACCCCATACGCCCGGCCAACAGGCCTGACCCCTGGGAAAAAAAAGCACTTGAAAGTTTTGCAAAAGGGAAAAAGGAAGCAAGTTCCATTGAAATCATAAAAAATCAGCCATATATGAGGCTGATGCGCCCGCTTTTAACGAAACAGGAATGCCTGTACTGCCATGCAAAACAGGGATATAAAACAGGGGACATAAGGGGAGGTATAAGCGTTGCCGTACCAATGAAGGAATATTATGCACTGGAACATGCAAATTTAAAATCCTTCAGAACAATGTATACAATTATCTGGTTTGCCGGATTCATTGCCACCATGCTTTTTATCATCATCCTGCACCGCCAGATCAAAAACAGGCTGAGAGCTGAAGAAGAGCTTCAGGCCCGGGAAAAAATGACAGGAGTGATGGAAATTGCCCGTGCTGTATCTCACGAACTGAACCAGCCCCTGCAGATGATCCTGGGAAACTGTCAGATAATACTGATGGACGACGATATTGATACAGATACTGTTGAAAAAAGAGTAAGGCAGATCAGGGATCAGGTTGAGCGCATGGCAAAAATGACGCGCAGACTCATCATGCTCACAGATTATGAGACAAAGGAAATGCTCCAGGGCAGGGTCATAGACTTGGACAGATCATCGCAGGATAAATAAGATCAGCACCCAACACAAAAATAAAAATACCGGAGAACCACTAAAAATCATCTGCTGTTTTTCAAAATTTCCGATTCAATCTTACGGATAAAATCAGCAGGCGAACCAAGCTCAATCATCTTTCCATCTATGAAAACAGTGGGAGTGCCTGTAACTCCTATTTTAATGCCGTTTGCAATATCCCTGTCAATAATCTGCTGAACCTGTGGAGAATTCATGTCTTTTAAAAAACGGGTCATATCAAGATTGAGCTCCTTTGCAATGTACATTATTCTGTCATCATCAAGGGATTTATAATTTTCAAACAATTTTTTACGAAACTGCCAGAATTTACCCTGTCTGTAAGCAGCAAGGCTTGCCTGTGATGCTTCACGGGCAAAGGCATGGCCAGGACTTGGGAACTGCTTGACAACAATTCTTAACTGATTTTTATAAGTTTCCGACAACTGCCGGAGAAACGGCTCAAGACGAGCACAATACGGTCACTGGTAATCATCAAATACCGCTATGGTTACAGGAGCGTCCACAGGTCCTTCAGCAGGGCAGTTTTTTGTGGATATTTCATATATCTGTTCAATCTGAACCAGCTTGAGCAAAGAGGATCCTGTGCTGGCAAGCACCAGGGTTTTGGTTTCTGAAGAATAGCTTATCCTGTCATAAACCTTGTCCACATCCGATCGGCTGACAATGGTGTTATCCACAGGAGAATACACAACAAGCTTGCCCCTTGAAAGAATAAAAATCAGTTTACCATCGCTGGAAGATGCAATATCAAGGGGTCTGATATCCAGAGTTTTTTGCAGCATTGGTGTGAAATCAGCTTTTGCCCATGCGTTTGAGCACACAACACAAGCCATCACCAGAACTGACACAATAACACATAATTTGAATTTAAAATCAGACATACAACACCAATATAAATCATACTCATATGCATGGCCGGCTGTATCCGCCGGACTGTCAGCCGGATAATCCCATAAATGCCGTTCAAGGTCAATATCAATAATTAATGACATCTGCTGATTAATTCTGGTATCTTTTTAAAAAACAGGGTAAATATAAAATTTTATATAAAATCAATTTGAACAGATCAGTACATGTATCCATGCACAAACCCCACATGTACTGGAAAGGAGTGGATAATGAAAAAGGTTGGGATTGTAGGATGGCGCGGTATGGTAGGTTCTGTACTCATGGAAAGAATGACAGCGGAAAATGATTTCAAAAAATTCACTCCTGTTTTCTTTACCACTTCACAGGCAGGCCAGAAGGCTCCGGATATTGGAATAAAGGTTCCTGATCTTGTTGATGCATATGACATTGACAGCCTTGCTGATATGGATATCATTGTGTCATGCCAGGGGGGAGCATACACTGAAAAAGTCAGGCCGGACCTGGATGCCGTGAACTGGAAAGGCTACTGGATTGATGCTGCCTCCACCCTGAGAATGGATGATAAAAGCATTATAGTGCTTGACCCGGTTAACAGAGACCTCATTGACAATGCCCTTGCAGACGGAATAAAAAATTTCATCGGCGGCAACTGCACAGTATCCCTGATGCTCATGGCGCTAGGAGGGCTGTTCAAGGCAGATCTCATAGAGTGGCTTACTTCCATGACCTATCAGGCAGCATCAGGGGCAGGAGCAAAAAACATGGAAGAACTTGTTGCACAGATGCATGCAATAGGAAAAAATGCTGCCCCTGTCATTGAAAATCCTGCATCCTCCATACTGGAACTGGATAAAAACGTGATTTCAACCATGAAATCAGGGGCTTTCCCTGTTGAAAACTGGCAGGTTCCACTTGCAGCAAGCCTGATTCCCTGGATTGACAAAGCATGGGACAAAGGCCAGACCAGGGAAGAATGGAAAGGCCAGGTTGAAACCAATAAAATCACAGGCCGCAGCGACAATCCTGTACCAATTGACGGTCAGTGCGTGCGCGTGGGATCAATGCGCTGCCACAGCCAGGCTTTTACAATAAAGCTGAAAAAAGATGTTCCTCTGGATGAAATAGAATCAATGCTTGCAGAACATAATTCCTGGGTCAAAGTCGTTCCCAACACAAAGGAAGATACAATAAAGGAACTTACACCAGCTGCTGTAACAGGAACACTTACGGTTCCAGTGGGCAGGATCAGAAAAATGCTGCTGGGAGACAGGTTTCTAACTGCATTTTCTGTTGGTGACCAGCTTCTGTGGGGAGCAGCAGAACCATTACGGCGCATGCTCAATATTCTCATCTGATTTTAAACTTGGCTTCAATATCTGAACCTGTATTTTTTTTCCAGAAATGCAACTGCCCTTGAAAGGGAAAAAGTAAGGATAAAATACAGAACAGTGACCGTGATCCAGATTTCAAAGGTGAGAAAAGTTGCAGACATGAGCTCCATTCCCTGAAAGGTCAGTTCCTGTATGGAAATCACCGATACTATGGAAGAATCCTTTATGGTGGATATGAACTGGCCTGCAAGGGGAAAGGCAACCCTTCTCAAGGTCTGTGGAAGAATGACAAGCACAAAGGTTCTGCGCCTTGAAAGGCCGACAGAAAGCGCAGCTTCCCATTGACCTTCAGGAATTGAAATAATACCGCCCCGGATAATCTCAGACACATAGGCTCCCTCATAAATGCCAAGGGCTGCAACCGCAGATATGAACGAGTTTATCTGGTCAGGGCCTGCAAACAGCAGCGAAAAAATTTTTTTAGTATCCCTGGGAACAGACCTGAGCCATGTGTCAAGATGAAGGGCATCAAGAAACTGGCTGGATACAAAATAATAAAAAATAATGACCAGCACAAGGGAAGGAATGTTCCTGGCTGTTTCAACATACACCCTGCTTATGAAGCGCTGTTCAAGGCTGCCCCTGGCACCTGCAATACCTGAAAATATACCAAGCACAAGTCCGAGAACAGTTGACCAAAGGCTCAGCTTGACGGTTACAGCAAAACCTGTGGCAAGCACATTGGGTACAAGCTTTCCTGATGCACTGTCAAAATAAAAGAAATAGGGCATGATTTTATTCCATGCCCATTTATAATCAAGCACATCACCGGCCCTTGAAACAAAACAGTATACTGCAGTGACCATACACAGGATCACTGCAGCATCAACAATGGTGAATCTTAAATTTTTATTATTTAACAAGTTTTTCCCATTTTTTTGATTCAAACCAGTATGCCTGTTTTTCCTTTAAAAATCCATTGGCCTGCATGTTCAAAATCCAGTTGTTGAAAAAATTAAGTGCATCATGATCTCCCTTGCGGATTGCAAATCCAATGGGCTCTTTTGTAAAATTCTCTTTTATGGGCACAAACAGCCTGTCAGGATATTTAAGAGCCTGAAACACAGGCATGGGAGCTGAAGAAACAACAGCATGGACTCTTCCAAGGATTAATTCCTGAATCGCCTGGCTTTCATTGTCAAATAATTTAAGTGATGCCTCAGGCATATATTTTCTTGCTGCCTGTTCAGCAGTTGTTCCCATTCTGACTGCAATGACAACATTTTTTTTATTAAAATCAGCAAGGCTTGAAAAACCCTTTGCACGGGACCTGCTGGCAACTATTGACATGCCTGAATATTCATATGGAATTGTAAAATTAACTTTCAGGTTACGCTTTGGTGTAATTCCCATTCCACCTATTATTACATCAAATTTACCTGTCAAAAGTGCAGGTATTATGCCTGACCAGGCAGTGGGCACAAATTCCACCCTGACCCCCATATCCTGGGCAAGTTTTTTTGCCACATCAATTTCAAATCCCACAAGCCTGCCTTTTTTGTCTTTCATTGCCCAGGGTACAAATGTTGACATGCCAACCCTTATCACTCCCTGTTTTTCAATTTTTTCAATCACACTTTCATTTGCAGATGCAAATGAACTTAAAAACAATAAAACTGCCGCAGCAATACATAAGATTTTTTTCATTTTTTTCTCCTGTTTTTTATTTAATAATGAAGTTCCTATTGACTTACAAAATTAATCCTTTTTTCAAACATCCGTATGGCAAAGGAAAGGCTTGCTGTAACGGCAAGGTAACACAATGCCACGGAAAACCAGATTTCAAAGGTTAAAAAGGTGTCAGAA